>TBL_comb48_EPIDRAFT_1000563_pt1 | contig 28867 bp, 35 predicted proteins | sample TroBogEpilimnion_37_FD_10681 | JGI IMG/M metagenome (IMG submission 10681) | reverse complement strand
TCACGAGGATAAGGTATTTTTTGTTCAAGTCCTAAATATGTTGGTAAGTTATCTGAAGCATGACCTAATCCTGCTCTGAAATATCCACTTACATTTTCAGGGATACGTTGATTATCCAAACTTTTGTATGTTTCTTTCAATGCCAATAAATCAATCAACTTTAAATCTAATTTTGATAATCGGAAATCAACTAATGTTCTCTTGTCTGGTAAAAACACGTAATACTTGTCTTTTGTTTCAGTGACTTCCTTTTCAGGTTTCAAGGTTCTTGCTTTCTTGTAGCAACAAGGCATAGACTTATTGTTCGCTGGTGATTTGTAGTTTGTCATTCGTGGAAACACGAATCCTGAATCTCGTTTAATTAAAGGATACTCTCTCAAATCTACGTTTGTGGAAGTTTGTAATTTTCCGTGACAAACTGGACATTTTAAGGTTCCGTCTTCTGTAAGTAATTGATCTTCTCTCAATGGTATTTCGTCTCTCATACACCAATATTCTGGACAAATCATAGTTCCTGATGGATCTTCTACATCCAATAACATCTCTTCTGATGCGCCTTTAATTGGATCGTATTTACCACTTTCAAACTTTGTTAATCTCTTCTTGTCTTCCGAATCCAATACTACTGGTTGACGTTTTTGTTCACATTTCTTAGGATAATCTGATTTATCGACGAATGTTTCTGGATCAAACGATTTCAATCGGTTCTTGAAGTAATTGTAAATTGTGGCAGGTTGGTTTGATACATCTAACGAAGTAGATCTCAATTCCTCTTCTTGTTTTTCCAGTGCATCTTCCTTTTCTTCCTGTTCTTCTTTACCCAAATCAAACCCTTCAAGTAAATCCGCAAATGATTCATCTATAACCGCATCATGATCTACATTTGAAGTAGAAATAACGGCAGTTTCGGCAGATACAGTTTGCATTCGTGGAGGACAAATAGTATTCAAATCGTCTGAATTAGGGTTGGAAAGGATGTAACGCAACAGATCAACGTAATGCGAAGATAAGTCAGTTTCTTGAACTGAACGAACTCTTACAAAATCAGGACCTATTTCTATGCTTGGGAATCCTCTGAACAATCGGTCTCCTAATCTTGATCCTTCTTCTCTGCGTGTGATAATATCTCTGATGAGTTTGGAAGCGTGTTCCAGAGTAACGGAAAACTCTCGTGCTACTTCTTCTACTTCTAGTGGTCCTTCTTGTGACATTTGAATAAGTTTGGCTTCTACTGACGTGATGCCTGAATTTGATTGGTTAGAACGCAATAAAGTGAATTCTGATTTCTTGCGATTAATCATTCCGTAAAATGGAGATATACAGTTGAAACGTAAAGTATTGAGTTCTAATACTTGTTTTGGGTAGTCCAACATATACGCTATATCCTGTAATTCCCATCGATCTGGATGGATATCGTCTGGATTTATAAATGGCATGATGGCATCAAATTTTTGTAACCATTTCTCACATGACTTCTTCAAATCTTCAACTGTTTCTTTGCTTTCGTCTGTTCTGTAAGTTGAAATCAACATATCGCGATCCGTAACAATAATTCTGTCAAAATGGTGTTTTGACTTTCCACGATACATCATCAACGTTGGAATTTGACGTGAAGGTTTGCTTTGCGATATCCATGTTTTCCACATTGTGACATCTAAAAATGGTTCTTTATTCTTGGGATTTTCGACATAGAACTTGTGTCTGTTCACATCATCGTTGGAAGTAAAGTATCCTATATAAGGAACGTCTTCAGATACAGTCATGCCGTAAAACATTTGTTCAAATCTCACTCGTATCGCACTTCCGAAATCTGTCTTGACCCAAGGAATATGAAACCTTGTTTTCAAAATATGTCTTTCTGAATGCTTGAATTCTTTGGGAATAGAAAGCGCCAATAAATCTTTTAATAACTTTGAGTTCTTATCGAGTAATTGTATGGATTCTTCTGATAATACATTAGGTGTGCTTGAACGGAGGTAAGGATAGTAATATAGCACGGAAGATTCGCCTTTTGTTTCGTCGTAGACTTTATAAGCGAAATGGTCAATATCTTTGACTTCGTAAAACGAAGAAATCAGTATATTAACGTCAGGTCTAGGAATATTCGCCGCAGGTATGCGAGACGCATATTGGCTCTCCCCAGATACAGGTAATACAAACGACTTAATATCTGCGACTCCCAAAATACGATACTCTGTAAAAGCAGATGTTGGTGCAAAAATTGGTTTTAAATCTGCAGGGAATGACAACCATTCTGTTCTAGTGTATTCTTTGAATACCACGTTCGTGTTTGGAAAACGGTAGTTTCTCTGGTATTCGTCAAATACGTTTTTTTCAATGACACGTCCGTTGTAAGACAAACGTTCAAATAACGCATCCCAATTACGGATATCTGCCGTATAGTAGTCCTTTGGATACTTAATATTTGCTAATACGAACATACGGTCAGGATGACTGTCTGATGATTTTGCTAACTGTTCTCTCACAGTTTGGATGTTATCGTCCTCAAAAAAGGAAACTGTGTGTTTCTCTTTTGAGTCTAAATCTATGAGTTCTCTTTTCAACATCTCCACTTATTCACTAACGTCTTTATTTTTCAAATAATTAAGTCGTTTCAACTGGTTAATTCTATCTCTATTTTTATCACGATAATCTTTTATATAATTTTTATATTCTTCAGTTTGACGTTTTTGTCTCTTTTCAGCACACAATCTTTCTTTATTATCATCATAATATTCTCTTCTCTGTTTTAGGATCTTATCTTTATTTTCTTCGTTATAATTTTTACATCTTTCTTTATTTAAATGATTATAACGGACTATCCGAAATCACCATCCCACAATACGGCGTAGGCGACTTCGCATAATTCACTGGAGTATATATTCCTACCGCTACTCCGTCATTCAACAACTTCTTGAAATTTGTCCAGAATTCAGGTGTGTGTCCAATTGTTGTTGTCATCAAATGTGCCATTTCGTGTAAGACCACAAACATAATTGTGTTACAATCCACTAACTTGTAAGGCGGTTTCTTGTCTCTCAAGCAAACTACAATTTCTTGACCCTTGTTTTCAGAATACGATGTCGAATCTGAATGAACAGTGTTCTCACACAAACTTTCTGGTTTATACCGACTTAATAAGACCTGTGTTCTTGGATCAGCAGAAGCAGAAGGATCCGATCTATATTTGTCCATCAATTTGTCCAAGTTACATCTCACTTCTGCCATAAGCTCACAAGCTTCTTCTTTGTCTGGCATATCTTGGACTTTATAGACTTGACCGTCTCGTTTACTACGCACTTCTTTCAAGTTTTCTACGCCTCGTGTTGAAGCATACGCTAATGCTATTCCAGTTCCTATTAAGGCAGCGGCCCACATTACTTATTCTTTATAAACGTTTATGCGTCCAAACCACGTTTGAATGGGTTAGGTGCGATAGTTGTGTTTAAGAAAGGTCCAACTTTGGCTTGAGGATTTGGTTGTTCAGATCGGATATCCCAAGATGCGTTACGGTTTGTTTGAGAAACACCAGCAATGGCTGTATTTGTATGGTAACCTGCGTCTAAGAAGTTTTGGCCCTTGAGATCACCTAAAGAAGCAGGGTTGACTGCTGCCCATGAGGCACCAATTTCTCCCTTAGGAAGGAGTTCGCCGGCGGATAAAGTTGTTTGAGAGTATGTGGATTGAGAGGCTGGGTGACGTCCTTGAACATCTTCGGTTGGTTGAGCATTACCTCCGGCGGATTGGGTGGGCTTGCCGTATGGACCACTGTCGGAAAGTGGGCCTTGAACACCGAGGGAATCAGTGAGCTTTTCCATACCTTCGCTGACGATTGATTTGGAAGAAGAATAGTTAGAGAGTAACCATGCAACTGCGACTATACCGCCAAGTGCCAACAAAAGTTTGGTCGTTTGGTCCTTCATTCTGTTTGATATCTTAAGCATAAAAAAATCGGTAAATTTCGCATGACAAAAGCGCGTCTTTGAATAAGATGATCCCCTCGGACCCTCTACAATATTTCTCCACTCCCGAGTTCCAAAATTACTTTGAAATCAATATCCTTCGTCCGATTTTGAACAAGGTCTTTCAATATATTTATCCTTACTTGGTCGCTTTCACTTTGCTTTGGGTTATCATGTTTTTGTCTATTATCATCATCATGATTATGCTTCTCAGAGCAAAACAATGAAAAAGTGACCTTTCGGTCCTTTATGGGTCGTAACCGTCATATCCATCGTATCCTATTGATGATATGAAACTGATAGTCTCAAATCCAGGTTCTCTGTAATAAGAAGGTTCTTCATCTGTTTCCATACATTCGTCTTCCGTAGTAAGTTGAAATTCAATACGATACTTCTCTCCGTTATAAGTGAAATCTAAATTTGGTATTTCAATTGTTTCAAGACTCCAAGTCTTAATTTCAATAATGATGCCCATACATTTTGATACTTGAATATCTAAATCTGGTTGTTCTGTATGCGTCTGACTATCAATATATTGCTGTATGTGTTCTTCGATAAGATAACATATAGCCATTTCCATATCTAATTCGTCATCCTTATACTTGCTTCTCAAATCGAAATCTGCAGGTGCCATAAGCAACCCATCTACAGTTTGTCCATCAAATACTCTTACGATTGTTCCTTTGATAAATCCGTTTGGTTCCATTTTGTCTTTACTTCATCCTGAATGTCTGATTTTAAATCCGTTTTGAACAAGTCAGGATATAGAATTTCTAATAGTTCTGCTCGTCTCATTTTCCAAACTTTTGGTATACCTTTGGTCTTTGCTTCTTCTTGTAATGTCTTGAGTGTCTTCTTTTCAATAATCATCTTTTCTGGAAGATCTGTCATAAGTAGGTATTGAATGAGTTGTGCTTTTTTCATAATGTAATAATTCTTAATTTTAGGAACTCTGTCTCTTGCCAAGACTTTCAAGTCTGGTAAAGATAGTTCGTGATAGTTCATCTTTTAACAAAAATACTTTTGTGTTGGAAAAATCCGTTTTAGGTTTTTGAATGTATAAGAGTAATGGATACTTTAATTTTTTCAGTTGCTACATTGGGAGCAATTGGAGCAGTGATGTATATGTATGCTTTGAGCAACATTAAAGACCTAAAAGACAATTGGCAAGAATACAAATGTAATCCAGTTTACATGCCTTTCGCAGGATTTGTGGGTCAAGATGTGTTCAAGAACTTTACCGATTGCAGTATGAAAAGTTTCAAAGATTACACTGGCTTTGTAGTGGATCCAATTATGAGTCAGTTTTCTACTGTAGCAGATGTGGTATCAGATATTGATGACTCAATGAGTTCTATGCGCACAATGATGGCGCAAACGCGAACAGGGTTCCTTGGAATTGTAGGTATGGTTTTTGGAAAATTAGAGAACCTTATGAGTCAGTTCCAATACATCATTATTCGCATGAGAACACTACTTGCTCGTGTTATTGGAATCATGATGTCCTTCATGTACATTTTCTATGGAGGTATGAGAACAGGAGAATCAGTTAAGAATGGTCCTATCGGACAAACCATTTCTTTCTTATGTTTCGATCCTGATACTGAATTAGATTTGGTAGATGGAACTAAAGCCAAAATAAAGAACATTAAACTTGGAACGGTATTGCGCAACTTTGAAATTGTTACTTCAAAATATATCATCAGTGGTGAAGATGTGCCCATGTATACATTAGGAAGTGTAAAGGTCAGTGGAAGCCATAGAGTTGTATACCAAGGATCGTATATCAAAGTAGAAGATCATCCTGAAGCAATTCCATCTTCTGAATGTGAAATATTGACTTGTATTAACACCTCAAGACATCACATTTACATCGACGATAACATCTTCCTTGATTTTGTAGAAAATACCGATGATCAAGTTCTCAAAAGTAAACGTCATTTGCTTGAAGAACAATTCAACGGAAAACTAGATCCTAAGAACGAAATTGAAACACCAACAAAATGTTTCCCTACTGGATTTAACGGAGAAACATTGGTTCCATTGAAACGAGGTAATGTTCCTATTTCTACCGTCAAAGTTGATGATATCCTTGACAACGGAGACGCAATAAGAGGTATCGCTATTCACGAAGTAAAAGGAGGATACTACGCAGAAATAGATACAGGTATTAATTCTCACCCATGTAACTGGATATTTGAAAACGGTAAAATTCGAACTGCCGAATCATTTGGAAACATTAACAAATGTGTAGATCACAATTTAATGTATAACTTAATTTCTGATACGATGATGTATCCTGTAATAAGCAGAACTGGAAATCGTTATATGGTGCTTGATGAATTGCGAAGTAGAACACCAATTTAAAATAGCCTTATAAATCAGTGAGATGATGATTGTTTTTTTAGCAACATTGGCATCGTTATTGGGAATTGCGATTGCAGTAGGTATGTCCTCTTGGGACCACATTAAAGCAAATTGGGAAGATTACCGTTGTGACCCACGTTACATGGCATTTGCTAGTTATGCTAATCCAAAAACGACTGGAGGAGAGAACTTCACATACTGTATGAACCAGATGTCCACAAACATTTGGAAAATAGTGATTGACCAAGTTTATACTTATTTTGGAGTTGTTGGAGATTCTTTGGGAGAACTACAACAGCCATTAGAGTCCTTTCGAGCAGTCTTTTCAAACATCCGTAAATTTATGTTGAGTTACACTACCCAAGCTCTTTCTAAAATAACTACAACTACAAGTGTATTCACACACTACATCATCAAAATCCGCGATGTCCTCAAGAGGTTTGTAGCAGAAGGGTATATTGGAGCAGCACTCATCCAAACTATGGTTGATTTTGTATGGTCTTTCGTAACTCTTGCTATTTCAATTATTAAAGGATTCGTTTATGCTCTTCTTGCCATTTCTATTATTTTAGCACTTTTTCAACCTGCGCTTTTAATTTTAGCAATTACACTTGCTGCCTTAATTGGAGCAGCCGGATTTTAATCGCTTCCATAAGTAATAAATGAACAAGACTGCGCTAGTTTTCGCTTTTTTCCTCGCAGCCGTCCTCGCAGGACTTTTCGTAAGATTTAATTGGCAAGGCGTAATGCCCTCAGGAAAGGAAACTTTCATGCAACAACCAGCAGGTATGCCATTGAACGCAGGTGGAATTGGTCCATATGATCAAGTCAATATTGGCGGTGGTATTTCTGGTTGGGCATCAACTGAACCTTCAACTGGAGCTGCTCCATTACCTTCCCAATCTTTAGACACTAACAAACTCATGTTCTTAGTAGATAACAAAGTAGATCATGACTGCTGTCCTTCTGCCTTTAACACTGATACTGGATGTGTATGTTTAACTGATGATCAAAAAAGTTTGATGTCTTCTCGCGGCGGTAATCGGGCTTAAACAATTGTTTAGTGTTAAATCTAAATGGACACAACAAAGATTTTTCAAAGTTTTGTAGATGATATCAAGAAAGCGTTTCCTTCCGAGGAACCTAAACTTGATATTGAAAACGATGTAAAGTATTTTGAGACGTTGTATCCCAGCGCTCTCAAAATTCTTCAACGCGATGATGGCTTCTTTTTAGAAGAAACACGCAAGATGTTCGGTGTGAATATGACCGATTTATGGTTAAGAGTAGGTGAATCAAAAGAATTGTTCTGGAAACATATCCAGATGTGCTTATTGGGTTCATTTATGCACGGTGATATCAAGGACAAGATCTCTCCTATTATCGATGTATTCAAAAAATACTTTGGTAGTGGAGCAGGTCAAAATGACGAAATCAGTAAGATTTTGGAAGACAAGGACAGTGAAGGTCATTTCAAAAAGATTTTAGATTATGTGATGAACACTCGTATTGCCAAGATGTTCATGGAAGTTGTAGAACAACTTGACGTAAGGGAATTAGAATTGAACTTCGAAAACCCACAAGAAATCATTAACATGGTAAGAAACCCAGAACATCCTACTATGCAACGCATCGTCTCTAAAATTCAGAACATCATCAAGGCCAAAATGCAAAGTGGTAATTTAACTCAACAACAAATTGTATCAGAAATAGAAGGCATCAAAGCAAAAGTTACTTCGTTGTTTGGTAATATTTTCAACGAAGCGTTAGGTGGAACACGTAGTGAAATTCCCGCGGAAGTTATGATGGGAAATTCTCCAGAAGCACGACGTCAACGAATGTTGGCACGATTACAGAAGAAACTACGGGATAAAAACTCACGATAAAAAGTAAGATGGCCGATACAATTTGGTTCAAGGATCCAGCTATTTTGTTTTCTCCTTCAACCTGGAGTCAATTTGTCCCAACAAAGTCTATGTCTACTGCTCAGGCATTGAACTCTGTAGTAAGATTTTCCGTATACTTCTCGGTTATCCTTTTCATCGCAACAGGAACACCAGGATACTTACTTGCTATTCCAGCCGTCATGGCTGCCTCCGTCGTGTTATTCACGTTGTTTCCACACGGCAAGGTCTTAGAAACATTCAAGGCAGCGATAAGTGGAAAAGAATACACTATGCCTACAGCCGCCAATCCATTCATGAACCCTCTCTTAACTGAAATCCAAGACAACCCTAATCGTCCTGACGCAGCGCCAGTAACTAGATCTGATGTGAAGGCAGGTATCTTTAAGGCTTTCCAACAGACATCTGACATATATATGGACACATCTGACTTGTTTGATCAAGCACGCGCAATGATCAATTACCACACAATTCAATCAGCTAAGATTCCTAATGACCAAGACGGTTTCTTGAAATGGTTAGCAAAGGGATACGACGCACCTGATTACTCATCTGCTCCTCCATCTCGTTTCGGTAAATTAATCAGCGAAGGTTACATCCCTGCTGCGGGTTCAGTAACGGGACTTCCCCCTACGACGACGAGTAAGCCCCCTGGAACGGAGCCTTCTGGTCCTCTTCCCGCCAAGTCTTCCTCCAAAAAGTAATTTCTTGAGTTCTTCCTTTGACATTTCTCCATCGGCTTTGGCCTTTCTCTTTCCGTGAACTTCAAAGTGGGGAAAAGACGAAACACTCATTTCTGAAGGGATGTCTCCACTTTCAATACGATAAAAGTCCACCGAAGGTACTTCTTTCTCGAGTTCCTTCCATGGTTCTTGCATACGAATACAATGACCGCAAGTTGTCATGTAAAAGAATACTGCTATTGGTTTGCCTGACTTAATTGCCTTTTTTAGTTCGGTGCCGTCCACATCCTTCATTTAATTCTTAGATGACAACAAAATGGGGGACAATCTCAAGAATAACTGGGCCGGATATTTGAACGCAGTAAGTGGAAGTCGTGTTCCTTCCTCTTCTATGCCTGTTCCTTACCTAAATACAGATCCAAACTACGGAACATCTGGATTTCTTGATGTAGCAGTCAGAGATCCAAAAATACAAGCACGATACGATGCGATGTCGGGTTCATGGGAAGGAATTGAGGCAACAGACGCCGCAGTTAAAAACGGTGTTTTCAAGGCAGATTCAATGCCAATCATCCAGAAAAACAACACCAATACTAAATAAATGTCAGCTGAAATCGTCAATATCATGTTGACCTTGAGAAACCAAATCAAGATTTATCACTGGGAAACAATGACGTTTTCCCGTCATAAAGCGACAGACGAATTGATAGAAAAATTAGATGATAAAATCGATACCTTTGTGGAAGTGTATATAGGCAAATACGGAAGACCGAACCTCACTGCCAAAACGGGTCGTATTCAATTACGTAATTACAAGGACGAAGAAGCAGTTGCCTTGTTACAAGAAGGTGTTGAATGGCTCACCAATAAATTACCAAAGTTGTTGAAACCAAACGATACTGATCTCTTGAACATTCGTGACGAAATATTGGGTCACTTGAATCAAACAATATATCTCTTCTCATTCCATTAATCACTGACGATTCAGACAACTTGTGTTGTAAGGTTTTTTGGGAGTACAATATTTGATGATATCGAAATAGGTTATCGTTTGATACACTGGACTACATCCATAAGCAGCTTCAATAGGATTGTAGTTGTTCGCAACATTTCCAGGATAATTCACTTTTGTGGCTTTTGCTTCAGCGATAACCCTAACTCGGTTTGTATGTCCTGCTGAACTGTTCATTTATCTTAGTATTTATCCTTTGTTTTCTCTTTACTGGCACCGTATCTTTTTGACGTGGTGCCTTACCTTTGAGTTCTTCAAAAGTCTGACGCGCCTGTTCTACGGGCAAATCCCGGTAAACCATCTCCAGTTTCAATTTGAGGAGTCTGTCCATATTCTCTTATGGGAACATTTCTAACTGCATTGTGCCACGTAACAGGTGTGAAAGGTATCTTTTTCAACTCTTCCGGAGGAGCAGTTCCGTAACTTGCCCATAAGAAGTAACCAAATGAACCTAAAACGAGAACAAGCAAGGTAATGTTGAACCACCAAGCAAACATAGAATCTCTTACGGATCTGGCCCAAATAAGATTGTTCTCTATTTGCGATACGTTGTCTTTTACTAAATGAAACATCTCTACTGATAGACAAGAAGATAGGATGGCCGCTTTACCCGTAGCGATGGTAACCGCAACTATTCTTACAGGATTAGGGGCATGGTATTCATCCTCAGCATATGAATCTGAACATGACGGAATACCCACAAGTTCAGGTATTATAAGTGTAGGAACAACTGTCAAGTTACTTGATGAGAGACAAGAACAGTATAAAACATCTTGCCTTCTGGATGCAGGATACGGAAACAAAGGAACAGTCGTATCAGTTGATAAGACCAACAAAACTGTAAGATTTCGATGTAAAGGCAAAAAAGGAGTTACAAGTGAAGAACTTCCTGCCTCTGCCTTGGAAGTCGTATTTTCTACCTTCGGTTCCAAAGGTATAGAAATTCTTGGAGGTATTGCCGTTCCAGGCGCAATTGTCAAACTCCAAAACGATACGAAGAAACCAAATTCTGATAAAGCTCTTTCCAATCCTTTCTTTGAAAGCACTGGTAAAGTCACTGCAGTGTTGGCACAAGGAGGAGACAAAGAACTCTTAGTGAAGGTAGAACGTTTGGATAAAGGACAAAACAAGGAACAATACTACCCTGCTAAGGAACTTGAATTGGTAAGTAGTCCGGAAGACGTAAATGCAGGAGTTGGTGCTACAAAGGGATTGATTACAATTGGCACTAACGTAAAGTTAAAGGAAAATTCCTTTTACAAAAATTCTGGAAAACACTTAGCACAAAAAGAAGAATTTGAACCAATTGGAAAAGTTACAGCCGTTCGATTGAATCCTAAGGATACATCTAAAGTCGACGTTGTTGTAACAACAAAATCAAAAGACAAAAAGTTTATAGGGGAAGATATTTACAACCGAGATGATTTGGAGGTTGTTCCTAAAGACAAGGTTCCACGCGGAGGAGTAGCTGTGTTCGGAGGTTTGGCAATAGTAGATACAAAGGTAAAAGTCAGAGAAGAACGAAAAGAGGCAGTCACATCTAAACCACTTGGTCGTTCTGCGTTTGGAGACATAGGAACAGTTACAAAATTAGATCCTCAAAGTGAAGACAACTTGAAAGTATTTGTTACTTGTAACGGACTGAATCCAGAAGAACAAACAGGAGATTGGTATCAACCTGAAGATTTAGAAATCGCAGAACCAGACAACGAAGAAGGTATTCCTATATTTGGAGGACGCGCAACAGTTGGAGCATTCGTAGCTGCTACAGAGCAAGCAAAGGGACGTAAATGTTTAGGTAAAACTCAATTTGGAGATGTAGGTGTAGTAAAGGGAATAGATCCCAATGGTCCAAACAACTTAAAGATCAATGTAGTATGTGGAAAAGACAAAAACGGTAAGCAAAGTGAATGGTATGAACCAACTGAACTTAAATTGTATGTTCCAACTGAAGAAACTGGAGATGGAGCTCTTGGCGATGCTTTGTCAAAAGACGCAAAGGCAAGAGAAGAAGTCAGATCGTTTCAATACAAGTTATCAGCTGTCCAAAGAGATATCAAGGTTGTAGACGACAGCGCTGCTTCTTTACAACGAGCAACTGCTGAACTAAAAGAAAAACAAGATGCTTTGAAGAAGGTTATCGCAGATAAAGGAACATCAAGACAGAAACGTTTAGCACAAGAAGAAGTAGACGCAGCAGAACAATGGGTTAATGGTGCTACTAAAGCAAATCGTTCAAAACAACAATGGTTATCAGCTCTAAAAGGAATCAATCCGTTGAAGCCAGATGAAGAAGGAGAATACTATAAGAAACTCAAGGAAACCGAAAAGGAATACCAAGACGAACTTGAGAGGGCAAAAGGAAGACTTCAAATGGCGGAACAGGAATTGAATAAGGCAAGAAAGAGTTCTGCTAGTTTCCAAAGAATCGATGAGGCATATAACTCGGCAAAACGTAACCTAGAACTTGCGAATATCATGAAGGCACAAGTATACAGTTTATACTCACAAGTGACAACAGAAGTAAATTGTGATAAAAACTTGAGTGACAATACCAACGCATATAAGACATTTACGAATGAACTTATTAAATCTTGGCAAACCAAAGTAATAAATGATGACCTAAGAACCGTCTTTACGATAGAAGAATCACCATTAAATAGAATACGATATTCGGAAGTATATAAATCTACTTTAGGTCGTATAAGACGATATGGAGCTCAAATTACAAAATTAGTTAATGCTGATTATGATTCAAATGAAGACGTAATAGTTAAATACCAAAATAAAATAGTCCCAGAACAAAAATTACAAGAATACGTAGAAAAAATTAACAATGAAACCGATATATTCGGAGAAGATACATACGAAAAGTTAAATCCGTTAGTTCTTGAAGTTTATACACGAAGAACTATTTTTGATAATACAGAATCAAGTGAACTAAAGACTTATTTTGTAGGTATAGATGAAGAGTTTCAAAAATTAAAAGATACTGTTCGTGACATTGAACTTTCAGCATACCTTGGAGATGGACCAATCGAAACAGCTATTAGAAAAATCACAAAAATTATAAACAAACTAAAAATAGAGAAAGATGGACCAGAAGGTAAACCAGAAGATGGAGCAGAAAAAAAGATGAAAGATGCAGTAAATGAACACGAAAAAGCGTTTTTAAAGGAAGCACAATGTAAACAAAAGATTTTTAATGCTCAAGAAAGTTTGAGAAAGTATATAGAATCAAAATCAAAAGGACCTGCTACAGGAGAGGATGAAACTGACGAAAAAATACAAGCCATCTCAGACGCTTATAACAAATACACAATAGCACGTAAAGAAACGTTAGAAAAAGAAAGAGACGAAAAAATAGCACTTGGGAAAGTTACTTGCTTAACTCAACTCATTAATTCAGGAACAGCAATTCAAACAAAGTTGAAGGATGATTTGAATAAACGATGTGAAGTCGTCGAAATGTCAGATACTTTAAACACAAAGTTTGAAGAACTTATTGATATACGTAAGAAAGCATTCACTGCTGCTCAACTCTCAAAAGATCCTTGTCGTGGAAGAGATTACAGTAATATAACAGAACTGAAAGAGCAAATTGATAGAGTTAAGAAAGAACCAACTAAGAAAACTCTCGAGGAATTTTTGGAATTCCTTGAAAATTTCAACGAAAGTGAAAACGTGGTTCAAATAAACGAAAAAATTGAAGAAATACGTAAATTTCTCAAAGACCTTGAAAATCCATTAGTTGGTGGTGTAATTATTAGAAATCCATACATCGAACAAGCGGAAAGTAATATTTTAAGTGGAATGAAAAAAATAAACGATAAGTTTATTGCCGAAAACTATAATACTATAAAAAATAGCGCACTTAAGAATACAGACGAATATAAAGCTGAAATAGAATCCAGAACGAGAATACGAGACCGTAAAGATAACTTTATAGATGCTAAAAAGTTTAACGATTTTATTGAAGAACTTAATTCTACTGCTAATAATTTTATAAGACCAGGTAACGATATTGCTGTGCCATTGACACAATCTGAACGAATAACTCTGTTTACCAGAATATTTGGAGGACCAATTGATAAATTAAGTGAACAAAGAAAAAATAGAGTATTAGGAATTGATACAGCAGAATTTGGTAAGTCGAGTTATTTAGGTCCAGCAAAAGGTAAAACTGGAATATCTGTTGATTCAGGAGTTATAACTGACAAGATAGAAGAAGATGTAACATTGCCAGGAACAGCAGAAAAGGAAGAATCTGAAACGACATCGCCGGTTATTGGAACTAAATTAGAAAAGACGAAATCATCAGTTAAATCATTGGCAGATGAAACAGCAAAATCAGCAAGAGAGAGAAGTAGAGAAGAAGCAAGAAAAAGTTTAGAAATATTAAAAGGTTTTGTTCCTAAACCTGGATCAACATCAACTCCAAAAATATATTTCGAAAGACAATCAGATCCACTATCATGTGGTCGTCACGCTATTAACAATTTAGTCCAGAAACAAATTTACGATATTAAATCTACTACTCCAATAGATTTGGATGATCCTAAGTTCCCAATCAATATGATAGAGTTATGTAAAAAATTTACAGAAAAGTATGCTCCAATGTTTGGAGAAGGTATAGATCCATTTGAGTGTAAGGATAGTGAAGATTACAATGTTGAAACAATGATTTTTGCTCTTGCGTTAGCAGGATTTTCTAATACCGGAATTGACGCATCGGAAGAAAAAATTAAAGAAGTAATGGACAAAGTAGAAGGACGTGAAGAAGATGAAAAAGATGTTTATTTACTGAACTTAGGAGCATCACATTGGACTTCAGCGCGTAAGATTGGTGATAAATACTACTACTTTGACAGTTTGTCAAAAGAAAAAAGCCCAACAGAATTTTCCAATAAAAATGAGTTTATTGAAAACATGAAAAATATTCCTTCATTAGAACGTTTTATGGTTTTTAAAGAAGTCGGAACTCCACAAGATCCTATTGAAACGTATCTTAAACCATTTGAAGTCGAAACAGAAACACCAGTAAAAACAACAAGTATATTTGACGGTTTATTTGGAACACCGGTAAAAACAACAAGTAAGGTTGGACCGTTAGATATATATAAAAATCCTATAGAAAGACCAAAAGCACCTGTAAAACCAGTAGAAACGGCAGAACAACAAGCAGCAAGAAAGAAAATAGCGGCAAAAGCAGCGGAAGATTTAGCAAAAGGAGCAACTGCAGTATCTGAAGCTGTAAAGAGGAAAGAGGAAGAAAAAGCATTAGCAAAAGCAAAAGCATTGGCAGAAATAAGAGAAAAGGTAAAAGCTGAAGAAGAGAAGAGAAAGTTAGAAGAAAAAGCAGAAACAGATAGAAAACGAGAAGAAGCGAAGAAAAAGGCAAGAGAAGAATCAGATAGAAAGAGAGAGGAAACAAAGGCGGAAGCAGAGAAAAGATGGTCAGAAACAATAGCAGAAAAAAATAGAAAGTTAGCAGAAGATGCTGCGAAAGGAGCAGAAGAGTATGTAGGATTAGCAGAAACTGCGGCAAAAGAAGTAGACACAGTTGGAGCAGAAAAAGCACTAAAAGTAGCAAAACCCTTAGCAGAAGCAGCATCAGAATACAGAAGAAAAGTAGACGCAGAAGCAAGTAAAATATCTACTGAAGATCCAGCTTTAGCTTCAAAAGCAGAAGATTCGGCATCTGAATCAGCAAGAAAAGTAGCAGAATTTGTAAAAATAGCAAAAACTAAAGCAAGGGAAATTTTTATGTTAATGAAAAACACCGAAGAAGTAGTTAATTTAGTGTATCAATGTCAAACTTCAGGAGCAGATATCATTTTGAACACGGTTCTTCGTTTAACGAGTGAAGCGGATTCAAAGATACGAAAAATTAAAGAAGATATCGAAGAAGTTGAAACCATAATACGAGAAACTTCAAGTTTGAATACTGATGCTGATCGTAAAGTCAATAAATTCATTGAAGAAGCCAAGCTTATAGATAAATGCTATAATGGTGAAAAAGAAAGAGCAGAAACGAGATACAAGGCAGAAAAAGAAAGGGCAGATAAGGCACTTGAAGAAGTAAAATCTAAATTATTTGAAGTCAAACAACAAAACCAACAAAACAATAATAACGAAGGCGACCGAAAATACCTTGAGAAATTGACATTGCCAGAACTAAAGGACAAACTAAAAGAGTATGAGAAACAAAAAACAGACAACGAAGATGGGGGAAAACCTCCTACTTCAGGAAAGAAAAAGAAAAAATATGATACAGCTGTCAAACGCATAAACCTAGCAAAAGAATTAATAAAAGAAAAAGAAAAGGGAAGTTCTACTCTTTCAGGAGGAAACCGTAGAGTTACTAGACGACGTCCGAGATACTAATTTTTAAATCGTGAAGCAGGGATTTTATGTATTTGTTCGTTGATTGAGATGTAACTACTGAAACTACATCTTTTTTATTACGTGACGCAAGAAGAAGGCGTATAACTTCGTATTGTTCTTGCGCTTTTAGTTTATCTATTTCTATCGTTATGGGAACGTCTTTGTAAATCAAGTGCTCACGTATCAACTCCATTATTAGATGGAGTCAAGCTTTTGTGAATATGGGTTCTGGTGGAACGCGCTTAAAATTTGTGGTTCATTTCGTTCAATGTATACATCTTGTTTGAGAGGAGCGTTGAAGGTGTAAGAACCTAAGTTTTCTCCGGTAGCGTTGATAGATACTAAACCAACATTCATTCGTGAAGCATCTGCCAACAATGTTTCGTCCTTATTGGTTTGGACTCCGTATGAGTCTCCTCCTAATGCCACACCTGTTCCTTGTGCTCCTGCTGGTCCTGGACGTCCTTCGGCAGTCAATTTCATGAATTCTTGGTAAGGTTCAGTGAATGCGCGAATGTATGATGCGACATTAGCAGCCATGTTTCCCCCTGCTCCAAAGTATTCTTTAGCAGTAGTTTCTCGTGCTTGAGTTCGGAGTGGTTGTTCAGGGTAAATTGCTTGTGCTACTTGTGCTCCAACTGCAGTATTGACACGATCCATACCGTAAATTGCGAAACGATCAGGTCTGTTCTTCTTGACATCTGCTTGGATACCTGGAACTGTAACTACAGCTGCACCTGGAACAACTGGTAATTCGTAAGATAATTTAGGCTTTGTTTCAATACGAAGTTCATCAGTTGTCTTTGGTAAGGCGTAGTCACGGTATTGGTCTTGTTGGTAACCTCCTTTAGGAATATTGGTGTATCCGTCGTTACCTCCTGGACCTACTTGTATTTGATCAACTGGGAAGACGTTCTTCATATTTTGACCGGTGACCATACGTGATTGTAAGAAGTCGGTTTCTACTTGGTTACCAAATGGTTGACCAGTAGCAGGTTTTGCATCAAAGAATGATTTGGTTTCCTTCTTTTGGAAGTATTCTTTGCCTGCTCCGGTATGGTTGTCGAGAATACCTTCAGTTGCTCCCGAATACATACTTTGAGTGACCTTGGGACCAAAGAATGGAACTTCGTTATTGTGTCCTTGATTAGTGTAAACTGTGTTCATCTCGTCGTGGAACACTTGGGTAGGACGTGCCTCGAAGTTTTCTATGGTTCTTGTGCCCTGTTGTGGTCCAGAAACAGTTTGAGATGTAGTTTCTTGTGTTGCCAAAAGATACCCTACTGCTCCCAATCCAAGTAAAAGAGCTAGTTCTATCATTTATATTTCTAAATGAAAAAAGGACACGTTTTCGTGCGATGTCTAAAATATTCCTAATTAAGTTGTAATGGCGTATACGAAAGCAGGTATTATCCTTTATTGTAACGACGGTTCCGAAAATAAGTATCTACTAGCTAAAGAGACCAAGTGGGTAGAAGATCTAATACAGGAACCTGAAAAAAAAGGATGGAAAATCACAAACCAAACTACAAACCAAGCTACAAACGTTACTACTAAAGCAGATGCAGCAGAGTATTTTAAAGCACGTAGAATCGAAGACAAATTACTATCTTCAAAATCAGTTCATCATTCACATATCAAATTTAATAAAAAATACGGAGCATTTACTACAAAATGGGTTTACGCTGACGTTTCAACAGTGTATGGGTTTATAAAAGGTAAAATTGAAGATTGTGATAAAGAACAAGCTTGTAAAAATGAACCAAAATGTGATGTTCTACCAATTTGTGCTAAACGAGAATTCTGCGAAGAAACTCTTTCCAACTTAGATGAGTTAGGAGCCGTTTATGAAAATGAAATTGATGTTTCTGATTATAGATTTTTTGTTTACAAAACTACTTGTGACGTGATAGAAAAGGTTATACAAAAATTTAATGAAAACAAAAGAACTAACAATGGTGATGGTGCTGAACCAAGTGAACTTAAACTTGTTACAAAAAAAGAACTTGCAGATATGATCCAAAAAAGACAAACAAATTATCCTACATTTAAATCTTTCGAGAAAATAAAAAATCAAATACCTTTACCTACTGGAGGAAAAAAACGTGCTACAAAGAAGTCGAAACTTCTTAAGAAAAAGCATTCAACAAAACGAAGAAAGCATAAACTTCACAAATAAAAAATCCCTTGTGGGAAGTTTTATTTATTCAAATTGATCATCTATGCTGATTAAGGTTGATAAAACTATCTTTTTAAGTAATTTGTCATCCATCTTTGTGCTTTTCACACCTAGCAACTCTGCTATAAATCTACATAACTCTGCGTCTCCTTCTATGAGACATGCTTTAAGAAATTCGTGAAATTCTTTGTCTGTCATTTTGTTTCTATGTCTTTCCTCATTTTGGAGTTGAAGAATCCATTTTTTTCCTTCCAGATTGAGCTTCTAATGGAAATACTCCGTTATTTGCGGGTTTGTGTTGTAACCAAGTCATATGACGGTGAGTTTGGTCGGTTTCCGTCGTATGTTTTGGGGCTGTAACTGGTGCTACAGGTAAATCATCTTCTCCTGGCACGTAAACTTTACGATTGATTGGTGAGTCCAGTTGGTAATTCTGCATTTACTCCATGTGACGATAAATTCCAAGCAGACCAACCGTTTCTATTGAATGGATTTACTGGTATTCTATCTATCATTGACTTGAATTTGGAGACCATACTGTTAAATGTTGCAGTATCAGTTCCGGCTAAAGGTGTTGGGTATGTAATTGTTCCTGTATCTTTTGGTTTTACTCCGTAGCAATTGACACCAAACTTAGTGGATGGATCAAAGTAACCTCCGTTTATACCAGGTCTTCCGCAAGATGTTTTTGCGACTGCGTCTTGTTGGAGTTTTTGCCATGTAGCGTCTTGGGTTGGAAAGAGAGCCATACCTCCTTGTGTCCATCCGTAGGCACACCATTCTGCTCCTAAAGAGTATGCTTGGTTTACTTGGTCGTAGGTTGCTAATTCTGCTCCGTAAGCAGCGCAAACGGCTGGTGCCTCGTCGTAAGCGTAATCATTTCCACCTACATAAAACACTTCACTTTTTTGGATATCTGGTGCCTTGATAGATAAGTCTCCCGATAAACCTGGAGATAATTGCGCAGATGTAGCAGGAGCAGGAGGCGCAATTTCATGGAAACCTAACGATACGCCTCCATTGTTTATATCAATTTGGATGTATCCAAGTTTGGTCATAACAGCGATGAATCCTGCTACTAATGTTAATACAACTAACATAGCTAGTAAACTGCCAGTTGATACGAGTGTTACAACGGATAACAATACGAGGCCTACGCCACCGATTAAAACGACTGCTGTTCCGTCCATTAATTGTTTAAGCGATAATAAATCAATAATCTCATCTTTTCCGAAACAGGAAATTCCTTTGGTCCATGTTCTTTTATTACGCCGTCGTCAAACGTAAACCACGATGAACCTGGAGGCATATTCCGTCCATAAGCCCACCAATGGTATCCATTATAACATGTAACGGCAACCAAGGCATACTTGTGTTTATTTAATGAAAGGATGCTGGAGTAATCAATAGATGATTCGGTAGATACCATATGAAAAACCATCACTTGCGGAAAAGTTCCGATAAGTTGTTGTTTGATACACCCTTTTTTATGACAACTGTCGCATTTCCAATCAGAAATCTCGTAAGGAGTAACTGTTTTCAAAATACAGTCTGCGATAGGAACTCTTTTTCCTTCAGACGATATAGAAAACTCGGTTACTGAATCTTCCTTGAACTCCTGATGACCGCAATTTTTACATTTTATAGTGTCTGCTATTTTGAACCTACATAAATCGTTCAAATAAGGCAGTTGATCACATAAATACATAAATAGTTCGTGACTATCACCTATACTTTCCCCTGCGGGCATAGTATGAGTTCTTACAGATTGAAAGAACTCTTGTAAACCTTTCCTTCCCTCCGATACCCAAATTTCACGTAACGAGTAATCGATAGGGTTATCTGTTTCGTGTTCACTGTTGTTGTAACGTGACTGGACCTCCGGTAACCTGAAAATAGACTGGAGGCAGGCGTTGACCCAACAACTTCCACTGAAGTTCCTTAAACCAAACATCCTTCCTTGTTCTTAATGCTGTATCTTCTTGAAATTCGTTAAAAACGGTTGTGGGGGTCCATCATATGGAAATGCGTTCTTCAAATCAGGATTGAATTCGTAAGTTGATTGATCTACTTGGTCCGATGAAACTAAGCCACTTGTAGTGCCTTTTCCAGAAGAATTTGTTCCTGATCCAGGTGTAGCAACTACGTCTGGTCCATAAATTTGAGGATAGTCTCCGCCTGTTGTTGTTGTATGTATACGGTTGGCCGCGTCCGGATCAATACCCCCTCCTAAAGGTCCATAAATAGGTGCTCTGTTCTTCAAACTTGGGTTTGTGTTTCCTGATGAATCCTTCTTGGTTGAATCAGGGTAGAAAGAAGTAGAGAAGTTAGAAGATCTTGGTGTTATTGTAGAGTCCGTTGTAGCAAGTGGTTCTGGGACAGGTGGAGGTGGTTGAGGCTTTTCAGATGTTATTGTTATATCTGTATTGAAGTCCGGAATCGAAAACCCTGGAGGCGGTGAAAAACTTGGGGGTTTTTGAGTGTCTGCAACTGTAGTTGTAGTTCCCGAACTAGCGTTGTCTAAGTTTTCTCGGAATCCTCCGAACAAGTAGAGTATAATACCTACTACTGCGATCACAATTAAGAACAAGTTCCAGTTCTGCTTCATTGTATTCTTTTACGATTTAATGTGGGCGGCAGTATTCATAATTGATTCAATTGGAGCAGGAGGGTTTGCTATTATTTCTGGATGCTTTTCGTGTTCCTTTCCAAACACCTTCAATGTCTTTATCAACTCTTCGTTCGTCATGTGTTCGCGTCTCGTGTAGAGATAGTATAAAACACACAAAACAACAATAATTCCTATAGTTATCCACTTCATTTCTTTGTTAAAGCATAAGAAATGGCAAAGACAAGAAAGTCTCGTCGTAGCACTCGTCGTCGCACTATGAAGAAACTCCGTAAGAGCAAAAAAGGTAAGCGTGGCGGTGGTCTCGGAGAAACTTCCGCTACTTGGCCTCCCGATAACTCTTCTTTCGGTAGATTTGTTGGTTCACCAATAAGCACTGATAACCTCACATACGAGAAGAAATGAGTTTGTTTACGATTTTATGAATAGATAAGGCTGATACACCTGAAGTATCTGATACAGATTTCATTTGTGCCTTTGTTTTCAGGTTCATTATATGCGCAACCACTCCTGCCACAATGGTCTTGGGTGTATGCTCAAATTCGTCTTCTGACTTTTCTGAAATACTGAGTAACAGTGCCATCACTTTGTCTCGTTGTTCGTCGTTCAAATTGAGAGACGCACATAATCGTTCTGCTATACCTATTTCTGTTTGTAATACTGTATTTTCCGTGCTTGAAAAGTTAGTTATTGCCTTACATAGAGCACGAATATTGACCATGAATAATTTTGCTATTTCTTCATGACTTCTGGGTGCTTGATTGTTTCGGCACGCTACAAATACTGCTCCTCCCATCATTGCCCGTCTCGTTTCTCCTCTCACTTTCTGAGCGTCTTCTAGTTTCTTATATAATCCACACGCATCCATCACAATTGCTTTTGGTAGTCCGGCATTCGCACACGATAATTGAATAGTGTCAAATATACTCATCCATGAACGTTGAGAATTTGAAGATAACGACCAACATGAAAGACGTTGGATCGCTTTTAAATTTAAATCTTTGGAAGATAGGCCGCGTAAAGACATAATTGAACCATAAGATGATTCTGGAAGTAAGTCCGATGTCGTAAATCCTGTACGACATTGGTCTTCGCCTTTTCCTTGCTCGTAATTTCTCCATTCTGCGCTTTCGTCAATGAATTTGCTCATCACTGTTCCACACTTTTCACATACTTGTTCACCTTCATCTATTACTATTGAATGACTACACTCCATCGTTAGTGCTTCTCGTCGCTATCTTTTTTTGCTTCCGTTTTACGCGGTCCAAACATCATTTTCATGACTGACCAGTTTTGGGGAAAGACTCTTACGAAATGTTGGTTCAAGTATTTGCTATACAAAAACTTGACTTTGTCTGTCAATCCATCCAAGAATATGAATACGGCAATGGCGTAGAACAATCCGGAAATGTAAGAATCAATCAATTTATCTAATTCAGGATGAACTTCAAAGAACGGAGTGAATTCACTGATTACATGTGTGCTCCAGTATGCGACCAATCCAACAATACTTAATTCAAGTGAGATATCTCCTACTTGGTAAGATAAGGTCTCATTTTCCCAATCTTTATCGAAATCATCAAAGAGATGAAACAATAAGAACGACAAGAACGCTCCTAAAACAGTATAGAAAATAGCAAGGATGACGATGTTCAGAGAACCTCCAATGAATTCCATTATCTGTTATCTGGTGAAATAAAAGTTTGGTCATATGGCATAGGTCGGTAATTTGTAACCAACATCTGTTTGGGTCCGTCTCTTGTTTTTACCGGTTTCATCCAAGAAATAAACAGATACTTTTCGTCTACGACCCATACCCAATATCCTGCCTTCGCGAACTCTGCAACCAAAAAATCAACCGCCTCTTTCAGTCCAAATAACGGATACCCAAATACGTAACTTGGAACTTCATACACTATATACGGAGCATTCGAATGATGCGTCGCGTGTTGCTTGATTTTTGCTTGAATTTGCGCTATGATGGGCGTCATAGCAGCCATACGATTTGATCTTCTTTGTTCTTGTTCGTCCCACACATCTCTTGCGCGTAACATCCTACTCTTTTAGGATACAAAATTATAGTAATGTTCCACACACTCGGATTAGGAGGCGGAGGAGTCAAAGGTATAATGCACGTAGGAGCTTTACTGGAACTCAAAAAGCATCAGGAACTTGTTTTTCCTCAAGGAGTTTGGGGTATATCTGTTGGGTCAATTGTAGCCACTTATATTGCCTTTGGGTTACCGATTGAGAACCTTACAAAGATAAAAGACGCATTCAAGCTGTCGTCTTTCATTCCAAAATTTGATATTGGTAAACTACACCATTCATTGACTACCAAAGGCGTATTTTCAATGGACACGTTTGAGAAATCGGTTTGTGATTTGTTTATGGAACAAGGGTTAGACATCAAGACCAAAGTTTTAGGCGATGCTCAAATGCCTTTGTTCATTGTTTCTTCAAATTTGACTACTGGAAAACCAACGATTTTTTCCAAGAACGTTCCTGTGTTGGACGCTCTTAAATGTTCATGTTGTATTCCTGGAGTATTCAGACCACAAGTTCTGTATAACCAAGTGTATGTCGATGGTGATATATTTTGTCCGTCTATAGATTACCTTGTTCCCGGTTCGGAAAACGTTCTCTGTATTTCGCTCAAACAAACGGTCACAGACACTAAATTCACTCCTAAAACGTTGGACACTATGTCTCCATTAACTTACATTCACGATATCCACAGTTTACTTGTCAAGAATTTTCATGATCAAGTAAAACGGGATTGTACAGTTTGTCTTTCGTATCCTAAACTACGAAGTATGTCCAATATTGAAGAGTTTGATGTTAAAGATATTCTAGAACATTCAAGCGCTTCCGTTCGTAGATTTCTCAGGACCAAGAACAGTAGTTAAGAATTGTTGGAATGTTACTACAGCAGGTGTGCCTTTCATTTCGTATAATTTATCTTTTGTTTCAAGTTTGAAGGTTGGGAAAGCAGTTATACTGTAAAGAGCTGCTTTTCCCTTATCTGAATCTCCGTTGACGTCTTCAAATGTTATCTTGTATCCTCCGTAAGTCAAACTTTTGTTCTTCACTAATTGTTTGAACGATTTCCAAGGATCTTGTGCTTTCTTGGACCATGGACACCAAGTAGCATAAAAACAAATAAACTTTGCTTGTTTGTCTCCTAACCCGTTATCTGCTAATGGAGGACTTTTAGGAGAATCGGCAACTGTAGGTGCAGGTGTAAAAACACTTAACCAAGATGAAAAATCAGGTGCTGAAGGGACTGTTGGAGCGGTAATTGTATCGCTCGATGGAAGTGGTGTATCTGGTGGAAGCAAAATCATTCTAGAACCAGGTAAGACTCCTGTAATGAGGTAATATGTCAAAATAAAAACAAGCACTACCAAGACAGCGACGATAAATGCAGTCGCAATGGACCAATAATTAACTGCCATTTTCTTCCTTTCTAAATGAAGGGTATAAAACTTTTACATCTTCACGCTGTTCCTGAAAATATAATCGGTATGCTTGTTCGGATGTTAGTTGTGGGTTACGTATCATCATCCAAGCTATTTTAAATGTTTGACTTTCGGGCTCGTATCTTTTGGGTTGGATTTTATACCATTTTCCTTCGTATCTGACGGATGGATACATTGTGTGTTATGACAGCAAGAAGGTGAAAACCAATTATTTCGTTTTTGGTCTGTTCCTTGCTCAGCCCATTGTCTGAATGTGAACGTGTTTCCCATAGACATGTTACATCTTGAACAAATAGGAATTAAGTTCGATAAATGTGTAGGTCCTCCTTTTGATTCAGGAACATCATGACCACATTGGAAATCAAATACTGTAATAAGGTTCTGACACCAAGGAGTAAAACATTTAGCGGAAAATACTTTTCCAAAATTGAATACCCAGACTTGCTCTCTTAGCGCTTTTGGAATTTTCTTTTTAAGATACATTACCTTTTATAGTCTGACTTAATTAAAATGACTAAAAACGGAAATCTTAGTTGGAATACTTCTGAAGTCATAAATAAAATGAAAGACTTTTATGCTGCTATTAACGAATTCAAAGAATCATATGACGAATTAGTTGTCGATATTATGGATGATACAACCGAATGGAAAGTAATAAAAATTACGTTACGTTCAAGTCCAGAATGTGGACTTATGGTGATATATTTTGTCCGTCTATAGATTACCTTGTTCCCGGTTCGGAAAACGTTCTCTGTATTTCGCTCAAACAAACGGTCACAGACACTAAATTCACTCCTAAAACGTTGGACACTATGTCTCCATTAACTTACATTCACGATATCCACAGTTTACTTGTCAAGAATTTTCATGATCAAGTAAAACGGGATTGTACAGTTTGTCTTTCGTATCCTAAACTACGAAGTATGTCCAATATTGAAGAGTTTGATGTTAAAGATATTCTAGAACATTCAAGCGCTTCCGTTCGTAGATTTCTCAGGACCAAGAACAGTAGTTAAGAATTGTTGGAATGTTACTACAGCAGGTGTGCCTTTCATTTCGTATAATTTATCTTTTGTTTCAAGTTTGAAGGTTGGGAAAGCAGTTATACTGTAAAGAGCTGCTTTTCCCTTATCTGAATCTCCGTTGACGTCTTCAAATGTTATCTTGTATCCTCCGTAAGTCAAACTTTTGTTCTTCACTAATTGTTTGAACGATTTCCAAGGATCTTGTGCTTTCTTGGACCATGGACACCAAGTAGCATAAAAACAAATAAACTTTGCTTGTTTGTCTCCTAACCCGTTATCTGCTAATGGAGGACTTTTAGGAGAATCGGCAACTGTAGGTGCAGGTGTAAAAACACTTAACCAAGATGAAAAATCAGGTGCTGAAGGGACTGTTGGAGCGGTAATTGTATCGCTCGATGGAAGTGGTGTATCTGGTGGAAGCAAAATCATTCTAGAACCAGGTAAGACTCCTGTAATGAGGTAATATGTCAAAATAAAAACAAGCACTACCAAGACAGCGACGATAAATGCAGTCGCAATGGACCAATAATTAACTGCCATTTTCTTCCTTTCTAAATGAAGGGTATAAAACTTTTACATCTTCACGCTGTTCCTGAAAATATAATCGGTATGCTTGTTCGGATGTTAGTTGTGGGTTACGTATCATCATCCAAGCTATTTTAAATGTTTGACTTTCGGGCTCGTATCTTTTGGGTTGGATTTTATACCATTTTCCTTCGTATCTGACGGATGGATACATTGTGTGTTATGACAGCAAGAAGGTGAAAACCAATTATTTCGTTTTTGGTCTGTTCCTTGCTCAGCCCATTGTCTGAATGTGAACGTGTTTCCCATAGACATGTTACATCTTGAACAAATAGGAATTAAGTTCGATAAATGTGTAGGTCCTCCTTTTGATTCAGGAACATCATGACCACATTGGAAATCAAATACTGTAATAAGGTTCTGACACCAAGGAGTAAAACATTTAGCGGAAAATACTTTTCCAAAATTGAATACCCAGACTTGCTCTCTTAGCGCTTTTGGAATTTTCTTTTTAAGATACATTACCTTTTATAGTCTGACTTAATTAAAATGACTAAAAACGGAAATCTTAGTTGGAATACTTCTGAAGTCATAAATAAAATGAAAGACTTTTATGCTGCTATTAACGAATTCAAAGAATCATATGACGAATTAGTTGTCGATATTATGGATGATACAACCGAATGGAAAGTAATAAAAATTACGTTACGTTCAAGTCCAGAATGTGGACTGCTAGTTGAAATAAATTCCGACCAAGAACACGAATCATTACAAATGTGTGTTCTTGAACGGGTTCAATTTGGTTATTCTTCAACTTCAAGTATTATGAACACTCTTTCAGATTGTTTTGATTAAAGTATTCTAATCAATGTGGCTCCATAGTTCTCTCACCAAAATTTTGAATATAAGTGCTCTTGAAACACCATATTTTGATGCGAGCTTTCGCTGAGACAACTTGCCTTTTTGTTCCCTGATTTCACGAACTAGTGCTTCTGTAAGTTTAGAACATCCATGTTTTTCACCTTGGACTCGTGCCTCACGACCTTTCGCCATCTTATCATCTACATTATCTTGGTTTGTTCCTTCTCGCAGATGGTCAGGATTACAGCAAGGAGGGTTATCGCAAGTATGAAGGGCACACATATTCTCTCCAATCGGACGTCCAAGTTTTATTGCTAATGCGTATCGGTGAGTTAATACCTTTTTACTATCAACTCCTCTAACGTGTCCGTATCCTTTAGCAAGAGTTTGTCCTAACCATACCATACACCCATTCTCTCGGTGCTCTAAACGTGTCTGGAACCATTCATCAAATTCGGCACTAGACATGTTCTTTTTTCTTCTTGACATTTATTACCTATTTATTACCTATTTTTCTTATGTTTAAATGACTATGGGAAGCCAACAAGATGAGCCCCGATACCGAAACCGGCACCTGTGCGGGCAGATGAACCTACAGATGGTGCGTAGATATCAAGAATGGCGAAGGTGGCTAAGGCAACGAGGGCAATCATTCCGATTTCGGAGAGTTTGAGTCCCTTGCCTGGTAAGAGGTAGGCAGCGATGGCGACGGCTAAACCTTCAAAGGCATACTTGATTGCGCGAGTAACGAGGTCGCTGAAATCAACACCCGTTGGTTGAGGGACAGACTTTTGTTCTGGCATTTTTTATAGTTAGGGGCAGAGAAAAAAACCATTTTTGTAAAAAGCAATGAGAGTCAAAGTCGTTGTAGATGACGATGTCAAAAGAAAATACTCAATTACTAATCCTTCTCAAGTTGAATTTTATGTGATGACCTATTTGAACGATCCAGATGGGTGGATCAAGAAAGGTTACTTTTTTGAACCTGTGTCTCAGAACGAAGACGTCCTTATTCGTTTGTCATCTGATTCTACTATCCAATCGGTATGTGGAATGTCTAATTTATCTTGCGCCGAACTGGGAGGACGACGCATGTGGCTCAACGCTGAACGATGGTTCCACGGTGCCGCTAAAAGTAAATTACCATTGGATGAATACCGTCAATATATGGTCTCGCATGAAATGGGACACATCATAGGATTCGACCACCAAAAATGTCCTTGTAAAGGATGTCCGGCCCCTATCATGATGCAACAGACTCTCGGTATCGGAAAATGTAAGCCAAATACTAAAGTATAGTTCGTTATTTTAAAGACTTTAACATTGCCCTCTTTTAGTAATCAAATGCCTCGCGAAACTCTCCCCGTCAAAGATGAAACTGGAATGAACATCGATTATTTGGAAGAAGATCCAGAAATCCCAACCCAACGTTACTGNATNATCTCTTTTATTTCACCTGAAAAGGTCTTGAAACAAAAGAGCGAATTCTATAACGAAAAGTTCATTGAATGGTTGGAATACGACTGGAAAATCAAAGGTATGGAACACTTTCTTGCCTTTCTTTCCAAGAAGTATTCAGTTAAAGTTGATGACTTATTCAAGGATTTGGATGAATTCAAGAAAGTCCATAATGACGAAATCAAGAAGACTGATGTTCATGAACAATACCAAGTCTTCTTACTCAAGAACGAAAAGGACTTAGAAAATGAGTTCAACGAAAAAGTTGAATTTCAAACCAATGTTCGTGGTGTAAAAGTTCGTCGTGTCTTTTCCAACTTGGAAGAAACCCAAACATTTGCTCGTGTCATGCAACGTCGTTACCCTAACGATAACTTATACATCGGTAAAGTT
>TBL_comb48_EPIDRAFT_1000562_pt1 | contig 28936 bp, 26 predicted proteins | sample TroBogEpilimnion_37_FD_10681 | JGI IMG/M metagenome (IMG submission 10681) | reverse complement strand
AGCAAATTCCGCCGCCCGCCGGAAGCGCCGAAAGAAGGAAAGTAGGCTTGTTGCTGTGCAACAGGCAACAGCTTCGCATCGCCCACTATTCACGGTGGTGTCATGCGGCTTGCCGTTGTGACGCGTTGCCCTATTCCACAGGAACAAGGCTACTTTAAGCCGTCCTTGAGCAGCTTCAGCAGCGCATACCCGGAGGAGTAGTCGATGTCACTGATCTTCCACGCGCCACCCTGCTGCACGCAGTGGAAGGTGATGCGCTTCTTCTCTTTGAAGTTCACAAAGGTCACCAGCACGGTGGTCTTGCCCTCTTCTGTCTTAGCGGGGTGGATGACGAACTCCTTGATCTCCATGTCCTGGGCGTCGTAGAGCGGATCACCATCGATCACCCCCACCTCACCTTTGGAAGTGGTGGCGTCTTTCCAGATGAGATCGCCGAGCTCCTTCGTGAAGTAGTGGTCCACCAGCGCCCGGTTCTTGTCCTGAAAAAACGGCGATGCCTTTTGCTTCTCCGACTTGTAGAGCTCGGCGACGAGCGTGTCTGGCGTGGCCGCTTTGTCAGCAGCGTGAAGTTTCAAACTGAAGGAAACGAACAGCAGGAGCAGAGACAGGAGGCGCATGCGGCTGTTATCGCTGCAAACGCGCCAAAGTCGAGTTCATCATCTCACTCATCTGCGGCCTTTTTGCCTTTCTTCTTGGGCACTTCCGGCAGGGGCACCCCGCGCTGACGCGCCTCCCACTCCGCATAGCCTTTGTTGCTGCGGTTACCCATGTACTTGTAGGTGTCAAAGATCGCCTCGTTGCCCAGAACGCGGGGGTCTTTTTCTTCCTTGAGGGTGGACTCCAGTTTCGTCCGCAGTTCCAGTTTCTTCGCGGCGAACTGCGGGTCCTTCGCCAGGTTCTTCAGACATTCGGGATCTTGGGCAATATTGTAGAGTTCCTCCTCCGGGCGGTAGTTGAAGGCGAGATCATAGAAGAGCCCCTTGTTCTCCACGATCCAGGTTTTCGTGGGACCGTCATCGCAGTTGCCGTAGCCGGTTTCGGGATTGCAGGCCGGCCAGCGCTCCGGGTGGTAGTTGTGGCTGTAGAAAAACTCGGGCGTGCGGATGGCACGCACAGGGTAGCCCCAGTCGTTTGGTCGGCCCAGATCATGGCGCTCCTTGCCAGCCAGCATGATTTTTCGATCTTCGATGAAGCCGCTCTTCTCACTGCGCAGGATGTTCACCAGGCTGCTGCCGCTCATCTGTTCATGCTTCGGTAGCCCTGCGAGTTCGAGATAGGTAGGCGCGAGATCGCGCACATTGATGAAGTCTTCGACGACACGCCCCGGCTTGATCCCCTTCCCCCAGCGCATGGCCAGCGGCAGATGGTAGCCGTCTTCGTAGATCTGCCCCTTCACCCGTGGAAACGGCATGCCGTGATCCGAGGTCACAATGATCAGTGTGTCATCCAGCATGCCGGACTTCTCCAGCAGATCGAGCGTGCGACCGATCTGCTTATCGCCCCATTCGACTTCGATGGCGTAGTCGGCCAGATCTCCGCGCACAGTCGCGTTGTCAGGCAGGTAGCCAGGCACCTTCACATCCGCGAGTTTCTTGCCCAGACGCACACCGGAATCGAGCTCGTAGGCACGGTGCGGCTCCTTGAATCCCATCCAGAAGCAGAAGGGCTGCGCTTTGTCGCGCTGCGCCAGAAAGGCTTCAAAGTTGCGCGGATAATCCGTGGTGGTGATGCCCTTCGCAGGCACTTCCTGTTTGAACTGGTCAAACGAAGGCCCAGCAGGATTGCGCGTGCGGCCTTCGAGTTTGAATTCTCCCGGCCCCCAGCCCTTGCCGGTCAGGCCCACGGTGTAGCCACCTTTTTCGAGGAGGTCGGGATAAACGGCAAACTTCGGCGGGAAGATGCCACCATGACAGACGGCCTCCTCAAGCTGCCAGGTGTTGCGCCCCGTGAGCATCGTGGCACGGCAGGGGCTGCACTTTGGATTGGAAGTGAAGGCGTTTTTAAACAGCACCCCTTCCTTCGCCACGCGGTCGAAGTTCGGTGTCTTGACCCATTCACAGCCATAAGCGCCCGCATGCTGCCAGCCCCAGTCATCAAAGATAATGAAGAGGATGTTTGGACGTGGTGCGTCCGCAGCCTGGATGCTGGAACAAAGGGCGAACGCGGCAAGAGCGGACAGGAGCAGTTTCATGCGCCGTGAAACGCTCCCGCAGGCCTCAACTTGCAGCCGCTTCCTCCACGCTCACGCAGGTGCAGACGAGGTGGCGGTCGCCATAGACATTGTCGATGCGCGAGACCGGCGGCCAGTACTTGGAGTCCTGCACCCAGGGCAGCGGGAAGGCGGCGGCTTCACGTGTGTAGGCGTGCGGCCAGTCGCTTTTGGTGACGGCTGCGGCGGTATGCGGAGCCATTTTGAGCGTGTTGTCCGTCGGATGATACTGGCTGCTTTCCACGCCGACCATTTCCGCATGGATGCACTGCATGGCCTCGCAGAAGCGGTCGATCTCCGCCTGGCTTTCGCTCTCCGTGGGCTCGATCATGAGCGTGCCAGCGACGGGCCAGCTCATCGTCGGCGCGTGGTAGCCGAAGTCCATCAACCGCTTGGCCACATCTTCGACGGTGACCTTGTGGAAATGGCTGAAGTCGAGGATGCATTCGTGTGCGACGAAACCCTTGGTGCCTTTGTACAGCGTGGGAAAATTCGCTTCGAGCTTCCGGGCGATGTAGTTGGCATTGAGGATGGCGAACTTGGTCGCATCCACGAGGCGCGGCCCCATCATGGCGATGTACATCCAGGAGATGGTGCAGATGCTGGCGCTGCCCCAGGGAGCGGAGCAGACGGCACCTTCACGGCGGTCCGGCCGCCACGTGTGGTGCCCCGGCAGGTGCGGACGCAGATGCGCAGCCACGGCGATGGGACCGACGCCCGGACCGCCACCACCATGCGGAATGCAGAAGGTCTTGTGCAGATTCAGATGGCAGACATCCGCACCGATGCGCCCCGGCGAAGTCAGCCCGACCTGCGCGTTCATATTGGCACCGTCCATATACACCTGGCCGCCATGCTCATGCACCAGACGGCAGATTTCGACGATGGACTCTTCAAACACGCCGTGCGTGGAGGGATAGGTGACCATCAGCGCGGCCACCTTGGTTTTATGCGCGTCCAGCTTTGCCTTCAAATCATCGACGGCAATGTTACCGTGATTGTCACACGCCACGGGCACGACTTTGAAGCCGCACATGACCGCACTGGCCGGGTTGGTGCCGTGGGCCGAGGTTGGGATGAGGCAGACATCGCGGTGGTCCTCGCCCCTAGCAGCGTGGAAGCGCTTGATCGCCAGCAGACCGGCGTATTCGCCCTGAGAACCCGCATTCGGCTGCAGTGACACGGCATCGAAGCCGGTGCATTCGGCCAGCCACGCTTCGAGATCGCCAAACATGGAGCGATAGCCCTCCGTCTGATCCTGCGGCGCGAAGGGGTGCAGACCGTTCACCTCCGGCCAGCTCAGCGGCATCATCTCCGCTGCTGCGTTCAGTTTCATCGTGCAGGAGCCCAGCGGAATCATGCTGCGATTCAGCGCGATGTCCTTCGACTCCAGACGGTGCAGGTAGCGCATCATCTCGGTCTCGGAGTGGTACGAGTTGAACACCGGATGCGTCAGAAACGCTGAGGTGCGGTGGTGCTGCGAGGAGCAGTGCAGCGGACTGGCGTCATCAAGCACCGGCGGCTGCTGCGCCTTGGAAATGCCAAAGGCGGTGAGCAGGTTGAGCAGCTCATCTTCTCGCACGCGCTCGTCGAGCGCGACGCTGACGGTGGTGGCATCAACTTTGCGCAGATTGATGCCGAAGATCAGCGTGCGTTTGAGCAGGTCATCCGCGTTCGACACGCGCACGCTGATGGTGTCGAAGAAGTCGTCGCTCAGCACGTCAAGGCCCGCACGCAGCAGCTCGCCCGCCAGCCACACCGCCGCGCCATGCACGCGGTGCGCGATGGTCTTGAGCCCCTGCGGTCCATGATACACGGCATACATGGAGGCCATCACGGCGAGCAGCACCTGCGCGGTGCAGATGTTGCTGGTGGCTTTTTCACGACGGATGTGCTGCTCACGCGTTTGCAGAGAGAGCCGATACGCAGGTCGGCCGGAGGCGTCCTTGGAAACACCGATCAAGCGTCCTGGCAGACGGCGCTTCAAGGCATCCTTGACGGCCATGAAGGCGGCATGCGGCCCGCCAAAACCGAGCGGCACGCCGAAGCGCTGGCTGTTGCCCACGCAGATGTCCGCACCAAATTCACCCGGTGGTCGCAGTACGGTGAGCGCCAGCAGATCGGCGCTGACGACGAACAAAGCCCCCGCCTCATGGGTCTCCGCCGCCAGTTCGGTAAAATCATGAATGACACCCTGCGTGTCAGGATACTGCACCAGCACGGCTGCCAGTCCTTTGGTGCCGTCATGCTTCCATTTCAGCGCATCACCCACTTCCACGCGGATGCCCAGAGTGTCCATGCGTGTGCGCACGACCTCGATGTTGTGCGGGTGGCACTGGTCCGAGACAAACACACGCGAGGCTCCGGCCACTTGCGCCACCGCCAGGCCCAAAGCCTCGGCGCAGGCGGTGCCTTCATCGAGCAGCGATGCGTTTGCGACATCCAGCGCCGTGAGGTCGCGAATCATCGTCTGAAAATTGATCAGCGCCTCAAGGCGGCCCTGCGCGATCTCGGCCTGATAGGGCGTGTAGGCCGTGTACCAGCCGGGATTTTCCAGGATGTTCCGCTGGATGACCGGCGGCGTGAAGGTGTCATGGAAGCCGAGACCGATGAACGAGCGCAGGACCTTGTTGAGGCCCATGATCTGCCGCATGCGGCGCAGCGCCTGCTCCTCGCTCAGCGGCGGTGCTAGGTTGAGCGGCTCACGCACGCGAATGCCTTCGGGCACAACCTGATCAATAAGCGAATCGAGCGTTTTGAAACCGAGCGTTTGAAGCATGCTCTCCGCCTCGGCGGCGGAGGGACCAATGTGACGGCGAGAGAAGTTTGTGGGCATCGAAATCGGAGCGGTTTGGGGAGGCCGCTACGGTACCAAGCCGAGAGCCGGTGTCACTTGCCAAACAAGGCCCAGAACTTTTTCTCGGAATCCTTTTGCTTGCCCTTGGCTTCGCGCAAAAACGGTGCCAGTGCGGCCAAATTCATGATCCAGTGATTGAGGAAGTGAAACGGGGCGCGCAGCGGACGTTCGAAATCCACAAACAGTACCACCCGGTAGCCGTCGGTGTCATTCCAGACCTCGTGATTGTAGGTGTCGTCAAAGATGATCGCGCGGCCCTCTTGCCAGGAATACACTTGATCGGCAATGCGAATGCGGCACTGCTCGCGCGGTTCTGGCACCATCAGCCCAAGATGCATGCGCAGCACGCCCGCCCACGGTCCGCGATGATGGGGAATGTGCTTGTTGGGCGAGAGGATGGAAAAAAAGCCGGTGGTACAGCCAGGGATCATGGCCAGCACCTTCATGGTCTCCGGGCAATGATTGGCGTTTTCCGTGCAGTCCATGCCAACCCCTTTGAGGAAAAAGGTCTTCCATTGATCATCCCCCTGGATCATGCCGACTTCCTTCACGATGTCCTGAAAGCTGGGCATCGCATCGCGGTGTTTCATCACCGTGTCGAGTTCGGCGCGTACCTTCTGCCAGTCTGCCTCAATGTCCTTGACCCAGGGAAAATGCCGCGAGTCATAGATCGGCGGATCGCCATGCACGGAGCAATGCGCAATGACGGCCTCAAGGAGATCCTGCAGCCGGTTGGTGATGCGCTCTACCCAGCCTTTAGCAGGAAAGGTGCGGTGACGACGATGATAGGCATCGATCGGCTTGAGCTGGAAGCCGGCAGGAACAGTGGCAATGGAAGAAGATGCTTCGGGAGGCATGGGGCGGAGGTCCGTGACGAGTAACGAATCTGTCACTCAATGCAGCCAAAATAAATGGCGCATTTGCCGGTTCAGGCGATGTGCTTGCCATAGGCGGCAGCATCCATCAGTGTCTCAAACTCGGCCGGGGAGGAAGGCTGAATTTTAAAAATCCAGCCGCCTGCATAGGGATCGCGGTTGAGCAGGCCCGGATCACTGCTGAGCGCCTCATTGATGGCCACGATTTCACCCGCGACTGGAGCATAGATGTCACTCGCCGCTTTGACGGACTCGATCACGCACACCTGCTGCCCCGCACTGACCTGGGTACCCACTTTGGGCGGGTCCACAAAGACCACGTCCGTCAGCTCTGCCTGCGCATGGTCAGTAATGCCGACCGGAGACGGGCTTTGGGTGGGATCGATCCATTCGTGGGAGTCGCGATAGCGGAGGTTTTCGGGGACGTTGCTCATGGGGGTGTCGGTTGGAAATTAGACTGCGGGCTTGCGATAGAACGGCTTTTTCACAACTTCCGCAGGGAAACGCCGCCCGCGGATTTCGATTTCAAGGGTACTGCCGATGGTAGCAGCACTCAGCGGCACATAGGCCATGCCGATGCCAGCGCTGAGGCTGGGAGATTGTGTGCCGCTGCATACCTCGCCAATGATTTCCCCTGCAAAGGCCACGGGATAATGCGGGCGCGGTGGGGGAGCCGCGCCGGTCATGCGGAAGGCCGCCAATTTGTCAGGCAGTCCAGCGGCTTTCTGCGCCACGAGTGCCGCACGACCGGTGAAATCTCCCTTATCGAGATCCACAAAAAAGCCGAGTCCGGCCTGCAACGGAGTGCGCTGTTCCGAAAGATCATTGCCATTGAGCGGATAGCCCATTTCCAGGCGCAGCGTGTCACGCGCACCCAGCCCGCAGGGCATGCCGCCGGCAGCCTTCACGGCGTCCACGATCTTGCGGAACCACGTCTCCGCCGTCTCCATGGGCATGAAAAATTCAAAGCCTTCCTCGCCGGTGTAGCCGGTGCCGCAGAGCCACATCGGCCCGTTGTCGGTCATGGAGACAAGGATGGTGTTGTGCTCAGGGAAGGAATTGGCGCTGCCAAAAACTGCCGCTGCCACCTCGCGTGCCTTGGGTCCCTGGATGGCCAGACCGGCGGTGAAATCACTCGCATTGGCCATCATCACCTCATCATCCTTGTTAAGCTGGGTTTCAAGGTGTGCCCAGTCCGCATCAATGCGCGAAGCATTCACCACGAGATAAAATTCACGCTCGCTGGTGCGGTAAGCGATCAGGTCATCAATCACACCTCCTAGCCCATTGAGCAGCAAGGTGTACTGCCCCTGGCCCGGCTGCAGCTTGGAGATGTCGTTGGTCAGCACCCGGTTCAGAAAGGCGGCAGCACCCGTGCCGCTCACGATGAACTGCCCCATGTGCGAGATGTCGAACACACCGACGCTCTGCCGCACGGCTTTATGCTCATCGACGATTCCCGTATACTGCACCGGCATATCCCAACCGGCAAAGGGCACCATACGCGCCCCCATTTCCACATGAACTGCATGGAGAGGAGTACGGCGAAGGGCGGCAGGATCGGACACGGCGCGCATGTTGTGAAGCGCGAGCACTTTGTCAATTCGCGCAGCGTTTTGAGCAGCAATGACCCTGGCAATGTCATTTGCACGCTCCCGGTATCGTTCCATATTTTCCATCCCCCCTTACGTCCGCCCAAAAAAGCCCCAACCATGGCAGCACCTTTCCTTACCCAGGACTTTCACATCCGCTGGTCCACCCTGACCCCTGAACACATCGAAGCCGACATCCGCGCCGCACTTGAAAAAGCGCAGGCGAATCTGGACGCGGTCATCGAACAGGACCGTGGCAAGCTGATGAACTTTGATTCCGTCGTGCTCGGTCTCGACGAATCCACCCGCGAACTGAACGAAGCCTGGGGTCTGGTGACCCATCTCGATTCGCTGTGCAACTCCCCCGCCCTGCGTGAGGCGCACAACAAGATGCTGTCTGAAGTCAGCGCCTTCTTCGCCAAGATCCCTCTCAACGAGCATCTGTGGGATCTCTTTGTCACCTACAGCAAGACCGACGAGGCGAAACACCTCTCCCCCATCCGCAAACGCGCACTCCTGGAATCGATGGAAGGCTTCATCCAGGCGGGTGCCGACTTGCCACCGGACAAGAAGAAGCGCGTCGAGGAGATCGAAGCCGAGCTTTCCAAGCACACGCAGAAGTATTCTGAGAACGTGCTCGACTCGACGAACAAGTGGGAGTTGCTGATCGAAGACGTGGATCGTCTCAAGGGACTGCCGCAAACCGCCATTGATGCCGCCAAGGCGGATGCCCTGGCCAAAAACCTCGGCACACCGGAGAAGCCCGTCTATCGCTTCACGCTGAAGGCCCCGTCGATGATTCCGGTCATGGAATACCTCGAAGACGAGGGCATTCGCCGTCAGGTCTGGGAAGGTTCATGCAGCATTGGCCGCGGTGGCGAGCACGACAACACCGAGCTCGTCTGGAACATCCTGCGCCTGCGTCATGAGAAGGCGCAGATCATGGGCAAGGCCAACTTCGCCGATCACGTGCTGGCCCATCGCATGGCCAAGAACGGCCAAAGCGCCCTCCGTTTCATCACTGACCTCTACGAGCGCGTGCATGAAGCCTTCCAGCGCGAAACCATCGAACTGCAGGAGTTCCGCGCCGACAACGCCCACCAGACCGTCGATTTGTTCCAGCCCTGGGAAGTCTCCTTCTGGAGTGAACGGCAGCGCAAATCGAAGTACGATTTTGATGAGGAGGAACTCCGTCCCTACTTCCCCATCGACAAAGTGCTCAACGGCATGTTTCAACTGGCGGAGAAGGTATTCGATCTCCGCATCATCAGCCGCGAGGTCGTTTACGTCGAGCCTGGCAAGGAAGCACCGGCCAATGTCAGCACCCGGCCCGGCAAAGCTGGCCCTGTGGAGGTCTGGCACCCCGAAGTGAAGTTCTATGAAGTGCGCAATGAGAAGAACGTCCACATCGGCTCCTTCTACGCCGACTGGCACCCGCGTGACTCCAAGCGTGGCGGTGCCTGGATGAACTATCTCAGGATGGGTGTACCACCCAGCGGTGAGCGTGACCGCCGCCTGCACCTGGGCCTGATCTGCGGCAACATGACGCCACCCGTCGATGGCAAACCGGCGCTGCTCACGCATGATGAAGTCACCACCGTGTTCCATGAATTCGGCCATCTGCTGCACCAGCTCTGCGGCAATGTCGAAATCCCTTCGCTCAATGGCGTGAGTGTGTACTGGGACTTCGTGGAGCTGCCCTCGCAGCTCATGGAAAACTTCTGCTGGGAGCGCGAGAGCCTCGATCTCTTCGCCCGCCATCATGAAACCGGTGAAACGATTCCCCCGCGTCTCTTCAAAAAGCTGCTAGCCGCCAAGAACTACCGCAGCGCCAGCGACATCATGCGCCAGCTCGCCTTCGGCAAGCTCGATCTCGAACTGCACATGCACCACGCCACCGATGAAGGCGCGGACCTCGACAAACTCGCGCGCTCCATTCTCAAAGGCTACATCATGGAGCTCAAAACCGAGCAACCGACCATGGCGCGGCGCTTCGGCCACCTCTTCAGCAGTCCCGTCGGTTACGCCGCCGGCTACTACAGCTACAAATGGGCCGAGGTGCTGGACGCCGATGCCTTCACCCGCTTCCAGCAGGAAGGCGTGCTCAATCCCGCCGTGGGCCGTGAATTCCGCGACACGATCCTGAGCAAGGGCAACTCCGACGACCCGGCGAAGCTCTTCCAGAACTTCATGGGCCGCGATCCCGATGCCATGGCGCTGCTCGTGCGCGCCGGGCTGGCGTAAAGTACGTTGGGTGTGTTTGGCGGGTGTGATTTTCTCCATCACAAGATCGCCGCTTCGCCAAACCGCCCGACTCCGGCGAGCGTCCGTAAGCCATCGTGTTTGCCACCCGCTCACAAACGGGCGGGCTGTCGCCACACCCATTCTACGTTTTCGCTGCCCGCCCTCGATAGGCGAGGGCGAAGAACACGCAGACCGCAGCGGTCAGCGCCGTCTCACCCCACCAGAAGCGGGGCCAGTTGGTGATTTTGTCGTGCGTGCAGGACGCATACCACCAACCGCCGCCGAGGTAGCCGATCAGATTGCCCACTCCGCCCATCAGCATGGCCAGCAGCGCCTGGGCACGCACGCGCCATTTGGGATCGATGCGCTCCTCCAGGTAGATCTGAGTGGTGATGAAGTAGAGCGTGTAGGCAAAGCCGTGCAGGAAGGTGCCCAACATCACGCTCGGCAGGGTGTTGAACGTGTTGAAGGAGAAACGCACGACACAGATGGAGATGCCGGAGAGGAAAACCCACTTCAACCGGTAGCGTGCCAGCATTCCCGACAGCAGCAGCATGGCCATCACCTCCGTCGTCTGGCCCAGTGAGATGACGGCGGAGATGTTCTTCACGCCGAGATCACGCAGTTGAATGGAAGTGTAGGGATAAAAGGCCGCGAGCGGAATGCAGAACAGCGCGGACGTGAGAAAGAGGACACGGTGATCCCGATGGGTGAGCAGGACGAGCGCATCCAGTCCGAGGATCTGTTTCCAGTTGCGTTGCTGCACCACTTCACCGGGCGGAATCATCGGCAGCCGCCAGGTGAGAGTCATCACCACCAGCCACAAACACGCCGCCGTGACACCGGCCAGCAAAGAGGCATCCGCCCGCAGCACAAAGCTCACGATCCAACAGCCGACCATCCAGCCCGCCGTGGCGCAGGCACGCAGCGGGCCAAACTGATTCTTGGCATCGTGCAGTTGGGAAAAAACAATGCTGCTGGTCAGGCTCCAGACCGGCGTGGCCACCAGCGTGTAAGCCTGGGCACAGAGCAAGACCGCCGCATCACTCCAGCCCCACTCCAAGGAACCGCAGGTGATAAACAGGACGACACTGGTGGCAGCCGCGAGCCAGCGCAGCAGCAGCACCGGCGAGTGCTTCTGATCCGCCAGCGCGCCCACAAACAGCGGCGAGATAAACGCGGCGACGGCAGTCGTGGCAAACACCCACGGCACCAGATGCCCGCGATCATGCGATTTGAAGACATTCGCCAGCGGCACGTTCCACATCCCCATGGGCATCGCAGTGCAGAAAAACAGCGTCGCCAGCGATTTGCGGCTGGCTTTGGCATCCGGGGCGGGGTTGGACATCGTTGTTAATTTTTGTCATAAGCCGGAAGGCTGAAAACTCCAACAACGAGTCTGCAAAAAGCGATGGTTGCACCACCGGCTCGCCTTTTCATCTTCCGCGACCTTTCTTTCCCCGCCCAACCTCTCTTTCTCATGGAAAACGTCATCATCATCGGCACCGGCTGCGCCGGCTACACAGCAGCCATCTACACCGGACGCGCCAACCTGAAACCGCTGATCCTCTCCGGCAACATGCCCGGCGGCCAGCTCACCACGACCACGGAGGTCGAAAACTTCCCCGGCTTCCCCAACGGCATCATGGGACCGGAGCTGATGATGAACATGCAGGCCCAGGCGGAAAAGTTCGGCGCACGCATCGAGTACACTCTCGTCAACAGCGTCAAGAAGACCGCCGCTGGCCACTTTGAAGTACACACCGAAGGCGGCACTATTTATGAAAGCCACAGCGTCATCGTGGCCACCGGCGCTTCACCGAAGCACCTCGGTCTGCCCAATGAAAAGAGCCTCATCGGCCACGGTCTGACCAGTTGCGCCACCTGTGACGGTGCCTTCTACCGCAACGTCCCCGTCTGCGTCATCGGCGGTGGCGACAGCGCCTGTGAAGAGGCCGGATTCCTCACCAAATTCGCCAGCACCGTCTATTTGATCCATCGCCGCGACTCGCTGCGCGCGTCCAAGATCATGGCCGACCGTGCGCTGGCCAATCCGAAGATCAAGCCGGTCTGGAACTCAACCGTCGCTGAATACCTCACCGACGAGAAGGGCGAAGTGCGCGCCGTGACACTCGAAAACCTCGTCACCGGTGAGAAGAGCGAGCTGGAGCTAAAGTGCGTTTTCGTCGCCATCGGCCACGTGCCCAATGCCCAGTTCCTCGGCGATCTCGTCGATACCGACGAAGGCGGCTACATTCTACAAACCCAAGGCACCCGCACCAAAACCGAAGGCCTCTTCGCCGCCGGCGACGTGGCCGACCACGTCTATCGCCAAGCCATCACTGCCGCCGGTCAAGGCTGCGCTGCGGCTCTCGAAGCCGAGCGCTATCTTGCTGATCACGGTGTGCATTAAGAGGCTTGAGGGCCTCTCGCGCTAAAACGTGAACACAAAATTGATCTTGGCGATGGCGCTCACGCGGTCACGGTCTGGGAAGTTTGCCCAGCCTTCGAACACGATGTGCTTGTTGAGGAAGTACTTGGCACCCAGGGCCGTGATGAGTCCGTGACTGCACGATGTCGGCATTCAGGTTGAGGTTGCGATCGAAGACCTTCCAGGTGCGGTCCACACCGAAGAGGAAGCTGTCGCCGTGGGTCTGCATGCCATAGCCCGCATGGAGGCGCAGGACATGGAAGTCATGGTACAGCATCGCGTAAGTGAAGGGATCACGCGCACGCTTGGTGTCGGAAAGCGCGACGCCTGCAACGCCGAGCGCGAACATGCCATCTTCCCAAGGCTGAATGCGCGCCTTGGTCTGAAACAGCAACGGGCCTGAGTAGCCGGTGCCTAGCGCGCTGTCGAGTCCCCACTCCAGATGCAGCGGCTTGAAGTCCCAGCCGGTCTTGAAGCCCGCCCATTGTGAGGTCTTACCTGTACCGCTGGTGGCAAACTGATTGGAACCGCCAAAGCTGCTGAAGAACTGCACCGCGACCGTACGATGGTCGATGGTTTCCGCCGTGGGGATGTTGTTGAGACCGGTGGGCGTGGCAAAAACGGGGGACGCTGCGGCGCACATCACCAACACCAAAAGGCGCGTGGTTTTCATGGGAATGGGGCGCTAGGCGCTTGCCTTGTTCTCATCCTGATGCCCGTCACTGTAAGCCTGAGCAGCTAGCGCAGGCACAGTCTTCGCCAGATCGGCCTGATTCTGGCGGCCGGAGGCGTAAGACTCAAAGACGGCGCGGATCTCATCGCGCACGCGGCGAAAGACCTGCATCTGCTCCTCCTCGGTGCCAGTGGCATGGGCGGGGTCATCAAAGCCCCAGTGGTGACGGTTCATCTGGCCAGGGAACATGGGACAAACCTGGTCAGCATTGCCGCAGACAGTGATGACGGTCTCAATGTCCTGATTGAGGAACTCCTCAAGATGCTTGGAATGATGCGCCGAAATGTCGATGCCGATCTCTTCCATGGCCTTGATGCCAAGAGGATGCACATAGCCTGCGGGTTTGGAGCCTGCGCTGGCGACGGTGTAGCCATCGCCCAGGGCGCGGCGCAGGATGCCTTCGGCAAGATGGGAGCGGCAGGAGTTGCCGGTGCAAAGAATGAGGATGGTGGGTTGTTTCATGGAAAGAAATTATTCGGCGGCGGTCACACACCGGCCAGCACAGCAACCGCTGTCACGCACGCCAATGCACAGCGGCACGGCGAGGAGTGCGCCGAGGACTGGAGCCGCGAGGTAGAGCCAGAGATGATCGAGGTGACCGGAGACCAGCGCAGGAGCCAGCGAGCGGGCGGGATTCATCGAGGCACCGCAGGCCGGTCCGGCAAACATAGCCTCCAGCGCAATCACCCCGCCGATGGCAATCCCTGCCGTGATGCCCTTTTCCTTGGCACCGGTGGAGACGCTCAAAATCGTCAGCATGAGAATGACCGTGAGCACCAGTTCCAGCACAAAGCTCTGCGTTTCCGACCCAGTTGGCAGCGTGGCCCCGAGAGTGGCATCCTGCGGAAAAAGTGCGTGCAGCAGCAGGCTGGCCGCCAGTGCACCGGCAATCTGTACACCGACGTAGCCCGGCACAGCGCGCCACGCAAAGCGACGCGCCACGGCAAACGCGAGCGTGACGGCGGGGTTCAAGTGTGCGCCGCTCACATCGCCAAAGGTGTGAATCATCGCCAGCACGACGAGTCCGAAGGTGAGGGCAATGCCCGCGTGCGTGATGGAGCCGTGACTTGCGGCATTGATGACGATGGCACCGGTGCCCGCAAAGACGAGCGTGAAGGTGCCTAGAAATTCAGCGAGGAGTTTTTTCATGAGCAAGTTCAGCAGCATTTGGACTCTGGAGTGCAGCAAGAGGCGACGACTGCAGCGGCAGGCTTGGGAGCGCATTCGCCGGGAAGGCAGATGCCGCGTGCAAGGCAGTCGGTGTGCTTCAAGCCGAGGTGGAAGGCGAGCGCGCCATCAATGAGTTCCGCGCTTTCCACCGGGAACTGCGCCACTACTCCGTCTTCGTATTCGATCTCGATGGGCAGGTTGTGATGCGGCAGCACATCGCCCGCACGGCCAAAGATGGCGGCCAATTTTCCTGCAAGCAGGCGGTGATCGACATCATCATGCACCCAAGTTTGCAGCAGGCAGGTCTCCAGCGTGCGCCGTGTGCCACCGCAGTCGATGAAGCGCTTCACGACATGCCCCACTTCGGTGATGTGGTAGTGCGCCGGAATGAGGCCACCATCTGGCAGGACCAGCAGCAGCGGTTTGTCCGCATGCGTGCTGAGGAGGGAGAGGAATTCGAAGATGATCATGATTTTAGCAGCAGGGTTTGGTGGTGGCCTTTTTCGGCGCGAGCTGGTCGAGGCAGCGGAGAAAGTCACCGAGGCAGTCACAGGCCAAACGGTAGTAGATGTTCAGCCCGCGCTTGTCCGAAACAAGGACACCGGCCTGACGCATCATGCTCAGGTGTTTGGAGACGGTGGACATGTCCGCACCCACAAGATCCTTCAGATCACACACGCACATCTCTCCCTCCATCAAAGCCTCCGCGATGAGCAGGCGCGACGGGTGCGCCAGCGCCTTGATCACGGCGGTGCGTTTGCTGGAAACGGTTTTTCGTGTAGTCGTCATTAATTTGGTTATTTGGCTAAATAACCAAATAGTTACCTGACCGCAAGCCGCTTCTTTTCGGCCATTCCCCACGCGCGCCGCTGCCACCATGGGAAAGGCACCGTTATCAAGTTCAAGCCTGGAAGTCAGGCCATTAGATCATTCCGTGAACAGAACACGGTGAATCGGCGCTGGGTAGGGCGCATCCACGCCCTTGGCTTCAGCCCAGAGAATGCGGTTCAGCTCGTCCTCGGGAGCCTCGTCGTATTCGTCAAAGTCCATCATCGCGCTCGCTTTGGCACCAGGAGAAGCGGCGGTGTTTTTGGCCAGCAGATCCACCTTGGGCTGCCGAACGTTGTACGGGCTAATGTTGAGGTCGTTGGTGAAGCAGCGGAACATCGGCGTGGCTCCAGCATCGTACTGCGTCATCGGCGGCAGGCCGAGAATGAGCTCCATCGTACGGATCATGCTGGCGGTGGTGTAGAGCGTGTGGTCGATGCTGTGCGGTTTCACCCACGGACTGATCACCGAGCCAATGGTGCGGTGTGCATCCACATGATCGGGACCGTTCTGCGCATCGTCCTCGATGACGAAGATGGCCATCTGCTTCCAAAACTTCGAACGCGTTGCTGCGGCGATAATCTTGCCAAAGGCCAAATCATTGCTGCCAACACAGGCTGCAGGCGTGTGGGCACCGGGCGTAGTTCCTTTGGTGTGGTTCTCGCCGAGCGCCATGATGGTGAAACGCGGCAACTCACCGGTTTTTTCGGCCTCATGCAGGTCGTCGATCCAGTGCTGGCACTTGTCCATATCGCGCGGCTCACTCCACTTGCCACGGTTGATGCTGGGCACTCGCTGCGCGCCTTCACCGTAGGTTTTGAAGCTGATGCCAGCGCGTTTGCACTGGTCCCACAGGTAGCCTGCCGTGGGTGTTTCGAGTTCGTCATTGCCAGGTAGCTTGTCTTTGCGGGAGGAGTAGCTCAGCGTCCATGAGCGCTGGTTCCAGTCCGTGGCCATCGCCGCATCACACCAACTGTGGCCGTCCACGCTGACCTCGCCGTTGCAGTAAAGATTGTCGAGAAGCACGTAATCACGTGAGAGTTGATGCTGATTCGGCGTGACGTCCTCGCCGTAAAGCGTGATGCTGGGGTCGCCATTACCAATGGGCCGGCCTTTGGCGTCCTTCATGTCTCCGAGCACCTGGTCATAGGTACGGTTTTCCTTGATGATGTAGAGAACATATTTGATCGGGCAGGGCGCGCCCACTTTGTCGGGAATGACGCAGTCGTTGGGCTTCTGTGCAGCACGCAGCATCCCCGGGGTATAGGGCGAATTTTTCCGCACCTCGGCGGTGTAGGCGGTCATCTGTTTGTCATCAGGTTTTGTGATGAAGCTGACGCTGCCGTCCAGAGTGCGTCCGGGATGGATCGCTTTTTGCTTTTCTCCCGGTTTGAGCTCGCCGTCTCTACTGGGGTCCGGCTTTGCACTGACACCCTTGCCATTACCAACGAGCAGCGTCCCGCCATCAGGGCTCACCGCGAGTGAGGTGGGGTACCAGCCCACGGGGATGAATCCCTCCACCGTGCTAATTTTTTCCGCATACTTCTCACCAGGCTCAATGAGGGAATCGCCGATGTTCACGACCATCACGCAGTTATTGTCTGCATTGGCGACGAACAACGTCCTGCCATCAGGAGAAACGGCGAGCGCGTCCGGCGTGCTGCCTTCTGGCGACTGGGGGTAAAGCGATGCCGAGAGGATCTCTCGTGTGCCGTCCCAGAGTCGGCGCGAGGAGTCCGCGTCCTCGCCTTTCTTTTCCAGCGTGCGGGTTTGAATCACATGCACGGTATTGTCCCCTCCACAGGCGACGAACAGCCGTCCGTCCGGTGCGAGCGCCAGGTCATTCGGGCGCACGCCCACGCTCAGATCGCGCAGTTTTTTTCCGCTGGTCGTATCCAAGACGGACACGCTGCGCGCGCCCCAGTTGCTCACATACAGATGGCGTTTGTCCGCCCCGAACTGGCATGAGTGCGGATGCTGGCCGACGGTGATGGTTTGCTCCACCGCCAGGGTCTGCGCATTCAAAACCCACACTTCGTGATTTGCCTCGTTGCAAACATACAGCCTGCCGTCCTCAGGATGCACCGCTATGCCCGCCACAAATTTGGGTGTGCCCTCTTTCGCGACCTTGACTGAATTCAAAGGAGCCAGCTCGCCATCATCGTATTCAAACACATGCACCTCGCCCGAGGCTCCGCCACTGACAAACAACCTCCGGCCCTCGCGGTCAAACGCCAGGCCGTTCCAGGTATGTGGCATGGGAATGAACTGCGTTTGCTTCTGCTCCGCCACACTGAGCGCCGCGACGCCCGGGCTGTTGTAACCCGCACATACCGTGATCGCCGACTTGCCATCGGGAGCGATGATCATCTTAAGCGGCATATCGCCGGGCAGCGCCACGTGCTTGCCGGCAGGTGAGAGCTTCCAACCGTTGAACAGCGTCCCTTTGCCAGGAAACTGCTGGGTCGAAGGTCCTTTGGAGGGCACTTCAGCAAAGGTGAGTGTGGCAAGGGTGAGCGGCAGTAAAATGCGGAGCATGGACATCAAACGCATGGAATCGAAACTTTTCGCTTTTTGCATACGCTCGCAGCGCCATTTCAGACCCGTATGATTCCTGCCGCTGTTTCGGCACAGCACGCCTTGATTAGGGCGGCGCGTTTGCTTGAAACGGTTTGACGGGCAGGCGTCATTCGTTTGTTTAAATGACCAATGGGTGGCTAGGGCGAAGACCGTTACTTTTCCACCACTCTCCGCATTCGGTGCGCCCGTGACTTCCCAGCTTAGATCAAGCCTGGGGAGTTGCCGCCTGCTCGTAGTCTTCGAAGGTGTCGAGGTCCAGACCTGCTTCAGGAAACGGCACGACGGCCGTTTGCTCCTGATGACGCTGGATGATTTTTTTCGCTCCTTGGTCTCCCTGCAACGCAAGCAGTTCGGGATAAAGTGAAGCCCCGAACAAGGCTGGCACACCCAGTGTTTCCCGGTAGGAAGCGGCGACGATTTCAGCCCCCTCTTGGTGTCTGCGGATCATTTCTTGAAGCAATTCCGTTGTGATCAGCGGCTGGTCACAAAGTAGAATCAACACCGCTGAGGTGGCAGGCTTCTCATCCAGAACCGCGCGCACTCCTGCACGCACGCTGGATCCCATACCCTCCTGCCAGCAGTCATTAGGACACAGCTTCACAGGCAGGCCGTGCAGGGACGCTGCCACAAGCTCCTGGTTGGCACCAAGCACCACATGCACCGCTGCCTGCGGCACGGACAAGGCGACCTCCGCGACATGGCGCAGCAGGGGCTGCCCTTTCCACAAGAGCAACTGCTTGGGACGGCCCATGCGTGCGGACTTTCCAGCGGCGAGAATGAGGATGGCAATTTCTCCAGCGGCACTCATGGCGTGACAACGGGATCGTGGATTGGGCCATCGCGAGAGCGCAGCGGGCCACCGTTTCTACCTGCGACCACCGCCTGCATTTCCGCCAGCACGGACAAAGCCACCTCATCGGGACTCTCCGCACCAATGTCCAGTCCAGCAGGTCCATGGATCGCAGCTATTTGCTCTTCGGATGCCACACAGCCTTCAGCGGCCAGTTCATCGAGCAGACGCCGCGTGCGGGACTTGGGGCCGAGGATGCCGAGGTATCTCCATTCTCTGGAAAGCCACAGGCGCAGCCACTCTTTATCCTGCGAGTAGCTATGCGTCATGAGCATGACCAAGGGGGCCACAAACAGCTTCTGAAATGACTCAGGACGCACACACTCGATGACATCAACTTTGGGGAAGCGGTCGCGAGTGACAAGGGCAGCCCGAGCATCGAGCACCGTGACATGCCAGCCTAGGTGTTTGGCGAGTGAAGCCAAGGGTATGGCGTCATCGCCACCACCGCATATGAGCAGCGAGACCGGCGGCAGGATGGCTTCCTGCAACAAGGAGATGGTGTCGCCCTCCGCGCTCACGACTTGCTGCACCTCAAAACGTTTGTCGCTTTGCATGCCTGTGAGTTCAGGCAGCGCTGCTGTCCATGCTGGAGAGCTGGTGACGACACCCGTTATCGGGCAACGCAGAAGCGCCCAGCCAGGATTGATTTGCGCCGCCGCACCTGTGGCATGAAACGCCGTGATTAGGTGCGCAGGCCCACGCTGCTCATAGGACGCATGCAGGAAAGCCAGCAAGCCGCCATCGCTCTGACTGACGGGTTCGATGAGCACCTGCACGATGCCGTTGCAGCCGAGACCGAGGCCGAAAATGATGTCTTCGGATGAAGTCGAGTCATAGGTGACCAGTTCCGACCTGCCAGAAGAGATCACTTGGAGCGCACGCTCCCGCACATCGCCCTCCAGACAACCGCCGCTGATCATACCCGCCGTTTCGCCTGAAGCCGTGATGAGCATGCGTGCACCAGGGCGGCGGTAGGCGGAACCACGCACGTTCACCACCGTCGCGATTGCCAATGGGGTATCACCCGATGCACGGGCAAGATTGAGGATGTACTGAATTTCCTTCACCAAGGACGCAGGTGTGACACAGTCATGGCAAGCCCTTGGGCTAGTTTAGCCTTCGCTCATTGTCGCACCGGGGAAGAAGGGCAGATTGCGCAGACGCACGCCTGTGAGAGCGGCGTAGGCGTTGGCCACAGCGGGGGCAATGGGGGGCACCCCAGGCTCGCCGATGCCGCCGAGCGGGCTGTTGGTGTTTACAAGCTGCACCGTAATCTGCGGGGCCTCTTTGCAGCGAAGCATGCGGTAGTTGCTAAAATTACGCGCACTGGCGACCCCCGATTTGAACGTGACCTGGCCCCACAAGGCGGCGCTGAGTCCGTGGAAGATACCGCCCTGCATCTGTGCTTCGACAGAGCCAGGATTGATGGCGTAACCACAATCAATCGCACAGGCGACTTTGTGAATGGTAATGCTACCCGCAACGGGCGCGGAAATTTCTGCCACTTGGGCGACGATGCTGCCAAAGGCATTCGACACCGCGATGCCACGCGCATGACCAGCAGGCAACGCGGTGCCCCAGCCAGCAGCGGCGGCAGCGGCATTGAGCACCGTGAGCGTGCGCGCATCATTGACGAGCAGCTTTTGGCGAAATAGGAGCGGGTCCATCTTCACGGCCAACGCCGCCTCATCAATGGCGCTCTCAACTGCAAAGATATTGATGGAGTTGCCAACGGAGCGCCAGTAACCCACGGGCACCGGCGAAGGATGCGGCACATACTCGACGAGGCGAGAAAGGAAGTTGTAGGGACGATTGGCCGCCCCTTCCACTGCAATACCGTCACCAGTGGCACCCAGAGTGCGCCCACGCTGCACGGACAACGAAGGAGCCACCACGCGGTTGCTCCAAGCAAGGACATTGCCGGTCTTGTCATCGAGACCAATTTGAATGTGCGACAGGGCCATGGGGCGGTACATGTCGTGTGCCATGTCCTCTTCACGCGGCCAAGTCAGCTTCACAGGCTTGCCGATGGCTTTCGCCGTCTGCACGGCTTGAGAGATGTAATCCTGCTCGATCTTGCGCCCCAGGCCACCACCCATCAGAGTGGGATAAACGGTGACCGCAGTGGCAGGCAGGCCACTGATAAGCGCCCCCGTCTGCTGCACCAGCGCAGGTGCCTGCGTGGGTGCCCAGATTTCACAAGTGGTGGTGGATAGACGAACGGTGCAGTTCAGCACCTCCATGCAGGCGTGCGCGAGGTACGGCAGGTTGTACTGGAGATCGAGCTTCACCGGTGCCGCCGCATACATCGACGCCACATTACCTGACTGCTCAACGGTATAGGGTGCCGTTCCCGTTAGCAAACCCTGCGCCTGCGTGGCGAAGGTGGCGCTGTTTAGCGTGCTGGCAGTGGCGGGCACCGTCCAGCGCACTTGCAGATTTTCCGCCGCATTCTTTGCCGCCCAAGTATTCGTGGCTACCACCGCGACGGCATTGATGTTTTTGCCGGAAGTATCGTAAAGCGGAACAACTCCCAGCGCACCGCTAGGTGTCGTGGGCGTGTAGGCAAGTGTGCCGCCGAGAGTGGGGCAATGCTTCACCACAGCGAAGACCATTCCCGGCACCTGCACGTCGATACCATAGACAGCACTGCCATTGGTTTTGGCCGGGATGTCCTGACGCGGCACGCTTTTGCCAATGACCTGAAACGCATTGTTGGGAACCAACGCCACGGTGGTCGGCACTGGCAGCGAGGCCGCGAGCGGAGCCAGTTGGCCATAGGTGAGCACCGCCTTCGTGACAGGATTTGTCACCGTGCCTTTGGCGGCCACGAGTGCAGACGCAGGCACTCCCCAGGTCTGAGCCGCCGCATTCACTAGCATCTGGCGTGCGGTGGCACCAGCGGTGCGCATCGTTTGCAGGCGGCGCATGATGCCGCTGCTACCCCCGGTGACCCACGAAAGCGCGGCTGGCAGCGGCTGCACCTTCACCTTGGCCCAATCAACAAACAGATCCTCCGCTGCGCCTTGAGCCAGCCCCGAGTAGATGCCCTGGCCCATCTCGCCACCGCCCACGAAGACGGTGATGGTCTCATCAGATCCAATCGCCAGATAAGACGTGATGGAAGTACTCGCGCTCCCTGACGCCACAGCAGCAGCTTTGCCACGAGATCCCATTTCAAAAGTGAAAGCCAGCAGCAGGCCGCTGACGCCTTTGAGGAATTCACGGCGATGCACCTCCCCCGCATGTTCAATGACAGGAGCAGGCATGGGTGGGAGTTCAGCAGGGGCTGGTTCCGATGGAAGATTGCGTGCGCTCATACAGAATCGTGGTTGAAGATTATCACAGAGTGGCGGCCAGCTTGACGGCATCCCGAATACGTTGGTAGGTTCCGCACACGCAGATATTGGTCATCGTCGCGTCGATTTGGGCATCGGTGGGCTTCTTGTTCCCACGCACCAGTTCCGCCGCCTTCATGATCATGCCAGACTGGCAGTAGCCGCACTGGGGCACCTGACAGGCCACCCAAGCCTTCTGCACCGGATGGCTTACGCCGTCTGGGGACAAGCCCTCGATGGTCGTGATTTTCTTCCCGACGGCCTCCCGTACTTCCATGTCACAAGATTTTTCAGCCGAGCCATCAATCCAAACGGTGCAAGCCCCGCAGATTTCCACACCACAGCCATATTTGGTTCCTGTGAGGCCGACGACGTCCCGTAGCACCCACAACAACGGCGTCGAGGGCGCTACATCTACTTGAACAACCTTACCATTGATATTGAGCGTGATCATAAGATGCGACTTTGTGGGAATATTTAAGTCGAAAGCCCTTATAAATGTCGAGCCTAAATTCGCATTCGAACAAAAATCAGCCACCAATCGCAACCATGTGTCGGTTCGGCAGGTAATTGTTTCTGAAGTCGTGTTCCTTGGGCTTTTTGGCGACCACCTGTAATATGAGCTGTGACAGTTCCTCATCGGTGCATTTGCTCCGCAAAGCCTGGCGCAGGTCATACTCGAGGAAGCTGCCCAGGCAAGGACGCAGCTTGCCGTCGCAGGTCAGGCGAAGCTTGTTGCATGTCTCGCAAAAATGCAGGTTCGTCATGGCACCGATAAAGCCAATTTTTTGCCCTGTTGACGACACCTCGTGATAGAGCGCCGGCCCATTGGTCTTGAACTCCGGCACTGGCGTCAGTGGCCCGACGCTAGCCTCCAACAACCGCTTAGCTTCCGCGACAGGCAGAAAAATTTTATCGTCCAGCATCTCCTGCGTGCTCACCGGCATGAGTTCAATGAAGCGCAGCAGCGCATTTTTCTGCGCCGCGAACTGGACCAGCGCAGGCATCTCCCGCTCGGTCTGCCCCCGGATCAGCACACAGTTGAGCTTGATGGATTCAAATCCGGCCTCAACCGCGGCCTCAATACCCTCCAGCACACGCGGCAGCAAATCCCGCCCCGTGGTTTGGCGGTAGGTGTCCCGGTCAAGCGAGTCGAGGGAAATGTTCACGCTGCGCACGCCATGCTCCGCCAGCCGCTTCGCCGTGGTCTTGCCACCTTCCAGTTTCCCCAAGAGCGTGCCGTTGGTGGAAATGCCAATATCGGTGATTCCACTGGTGCGCGCCAGCCGGGCACAAAACTCTACTGCCCCAGGACGTGTCAGCGGCTCGCCTCCCGTGACTCGAATCTTGTGAATACCCAAACCCGCGCCGACCGTCACCACGCGCAGCAAGTCGTCGAAGCTCAGCGTTTCCTCGCTCGCAGTCCACGCCTGTATTTCCTCCGGCATGCAGTAACGGCAGCGCTCATTGCACCGGTCGGTGATGGAGACGCGAAGGTAGGAGATGCGATGTCCAAAGAGGTCTTGCACAAAATGTGCCTCGGTTTTAGCCGGTCACGTTCAGAATATAAACATAAATTGCTGCCAAAAGCATTTTGAATGCATGCCGCCAAGCACCTCATACCCTGATTGACGCTGGACAGACGCCCTGTGGCAAGGCATATGGTGTCGGCTTTTCCCGCCGCGCACACGTAACCTTTACGCATGAGTCAATTGGTGATCCCCCAAGCCGTCCGCCTCGCCCTTCTTTCCGCCCTCGCACTGCTGGCATCCTGCCAGAGTTCGAGTTCACGCGGACAGACGCAATACCTCGAAGCCTTTTCTGTTGGCAGCGTGCCACATTCCTCCATGTACAACGCCGATCAGGACTCCTACTGGGATGGCGATGGCATGTCTGGAGCGCCCAGCATCATCATCGACATCAGCGACCAGAAGGCCTACTTTTATAAAGGCGGCGCACTCGCCGGTGTCTCCGCGCTTTCCACCGGCGACGAACGGCATGCGACCAAAACCGGCAACTTTAAGATCTTCGAGAAGGACCAGTGGCACAAATCCAACCTCTACGGCGACTTTGTGGACAGCGCGGGCAACGTCGTCATGGCCAACATCGACGTCACCAAGGACAAGCCACCGCCCGGCACACGGTTTGAAGGCTCCAAGATGCACCACTTCATGCGCTTCGTAGGCGGCATCGGCATGCATGAGGGCTTCCTGCCCGGCTACCCCGCCTCGCATGGCTGCGTGCGCATGCCAGCACACATGGCGGCCATTTTTTACAACAACGTCAGCAAAGGCACGCCCGTCACGGTACGGCCCTGATGATTTAACACTGCAGCAGTCATGACACCGGAAACCCCGCTCGAAATCGGCCCCACGGATGTCAGCTATCTGCTAGAACGCCCCGGCGAGCGCACCTTCCGGGTCATCGACTGCCGCGAAGAAAGTGAGTGGCACATCTGCCGCCTGCCTGACGCCCAGCTCGTGCCGCTGTCCCGCTTCGGCGAGATGGCACCGCAGGTCTTCACCAATACTCAGGAGCACCTCATCATTTATTGCCACCATGGCATGCGCAGCCTCCGTGCCGCACAGTTTTTACGACAGCATGGCTTTGCACACGCGCAAAGCATGCGCGGCGGCATCGACGCCTGGGCAGACATGGTAGATCCCGCTACGCCACGTTACTGACACACATCCCGGGTGAGTTTGCTGTGGCGCTTGAATGCTGCGCAGCTACCCTCCACGCCACCCCCGCCCGCACGCACGCATGGTTCGACTTATCACACAGCAAGGACAGCTCATCGACTGGAACGACGAAAAGACGCTTCCGTTCCCGGACAATCTCGTCTTTCTCGATCTGCTCAATCCTAGCCGTGCGGAAGAACTGGAGGCGGAAAAATGGCTCGAATATCAGCTCCCGACCCGTGAAGAAATGCAGGAGATTGAGGAATCCAGCCGACTCTATACAGAGAAGGGCACGCTCTACATGACCGCGTGGCTGCCCGTCGGACTGGATACGCCAGATCCAGACAACACGTCCATTTCCTTCGTCATCGCGCCTGACTGCCTCACCACCGTGCGCTACGCCGACCCGCTGTCCTTCCGCATTCTTGCAGACCAGGCCAAACGCCAGTGCAGCACGCCGCTGACCAGTGACGCAGTCTTTCTGCTCCTGCTGGAACTCATCGTCGCCCGCATCGCCGACGCGCTGCAAGGAATCGAGGCCGACATGAAAAAAATCTGTCGCGACATCTTCAGCCTGGACCCGCACAAAGCGCACGCTGCAGTGGAAAAAGACCTCAGCGATGTCGTCAAGCTGCTGGGCCGCCGCAGCGCCCTCGTCGCCAACGTGCGTGAGAGCCTGCTCAGCATCAGCCGCATGTTGCAGTACTTCCTCAATAACGCCGCCACCTGGATGCGGGGTGATCTTGCCGCGCAGTTTCGCAGCGTCATGCGCGACATCAAGAGCATGGATGACTACACCAACCAGCAGACGCAGGAGATGACCTTCCTGCTGGAGTCCACCCTGGGCCTCATCAACATCCAGCAGAATCAGATCATCAAGATCTTCACCGTCGCCAGCGTGCTCTTCATGCCACCGACCCTCATCGCCAGCATCTACGGCATGAACGTCGGCCTCCCTGCCCCCAGCAACGGCTGGGCCTTCGTCCTCGTCATGCTCATGATTGTGCTCTCCGCGATCCTACCCATCGTTTATTTTAAGCGGAAGAGGTTGCTGTAAGCAGCATCACTGATCCAGCCCCTTCATCGGAAAATCCGTGCTCGGCACATGCTGCCCAGCCATGATCGTTTTCATCTTGGCAATCAGATCGGGATGTTCAGCGGCAACATCGTGAGTTTCAGCGGGATCGCTGGCAATGTTGAAGAGTTCTTCGGTCACGGCAGCAGCGGCTTTGGCCTTGCCTTTTGGCACCAGGTTGCGCCGCACAAGCTTCCAGTCACCCATGCGGAGCATTTGCTGACCGCCGTAGCTGGGAAATTCGCGGTAGAGAAACTCGCGTGCGGGCTGCTTTTCTCCTAGCAGCGTCGGGGCGAAACTGATGCCGTCGATTTGCGGCGTTTTGTCTTTCCCGCCCACGAGTTCGAGCAAGGTAGGCATCCAGTCTTCAAAGCCGGTGATGCGGTCACTGGTGGTCCCGGCCTTGATCCTACCCTTCCATCGCACAATGCAGGGAGAACGGAAGCCGCCTTCATACAGCGTGCCTTTGCCGTCGCGACGGCCTTCGCTGGAGTTGAAGAAGGCGCAGTCGGTGCCGGCAAGCCCTTGATGCGTGCCGCTGACGGGGCCGTTGTCACTGACGAAGACGAAAATCGTGTCGGCATCCAGACCGAGTTCGGAGATCACCGCCTGCATGCGGCCGATTTCGCGATCCATGCGCGTGATCATCCCCGCATATGCGGCCTTGGGCTTGAAGTGCGGGAGGTAGCCGTTGCCGCCGGGATAGGGCGGATCGTCGAACTTGCCGAGGTACTCCTGCAAGGAATCATCCGGCACCTGAAGGGCGACGTGCGGTACGGTGGTGGGCCAGTAGAGGAAGAACGGCTTGTCTTTGTTGGCACGGGCGAATTTCAGCGCCTGCTCTGCAATGAGATCCGCAGAGTACTCGCTACCCTTGAAGCGCTGATAGCTCTCTGGTTTCGACGGGTCTTCATCCGGCTTGAGCTTGTCGGCGGAGGGGAACGGCGGATTCTTGAGCTCGATGGTGTGGTCGTTGTCCCAGAGATAAGTCGGATAAAAATTGTGTGCCACGCCCTGGCAGTTGTAGCCAAACCAGCGGTCAAAGCCGTGCTTGAGCGGCTCCCCGGTGGAGCCAGGTCCGCCAAGGCCCCACTTGCCAAAACCGCCGGTGGTATAACCGAGTGGCTTCAGGACTTCCGGAATGAGGACCGTGCTGGCGGGAATGGGAAACTGGCCTTCGTGCTCAGGCTTGCCCATTTTTGGCAGGCCCTTGGCATCGTCCGCCTGCCGGTTGTCACGAATGAAGGCATGGCCCGGGTGCAGGCCGCTCATCAACACACAACGCGACGGCGCGCACACGGCATTGCCGCAGTAATGCTGCGTGAAACGCATGCCCTCAGCCGCCATGCGGTCAATATTGGGCGTCTTGATGATCTTCTGCCCGTAACAGCCCAAATCTCCGGGACCGAGATCATCGGCCATGATGAAAATGATGTTGGGCTGGCGTGCCTGCACCGTCAGGGTCAAGACAAGCAAAAGGAGGAGCGACTTCATGGTGGATGGGAAACGGCAGCGGGAGCCGTTTCTTGTTTCGCTTTCCGTTTCGGCAGGGAATCGAGCTTCCAGATCATCCAGAGGGTGAGCAGCAGCATCGCCGCGATGAGCAGGAAGATGACGTAAAAGCCAGGGCGGTTTAAGAACTTCATGAGAATGTCTGGAAGCGACGAAAAAAGGCGAGTTTCACTCTGCTCGCGCCGTCTTTCCCATGCCATGAGATTTTCCACCCTGCTTGTTCTGTTGTTCGCCGCCTTCCAGTCTGCGCAGGCACTGCCTGAAGCGGAGCTGCAGCACTACATTGACGAGGCAATCAAAGCAGGAGGTGGTGAGGTGGTCATTCCGCCGGGTGTGCATCTCATCGAGCACGGCCTGAAGGTGAAGGACGCGAAGAAGCTGCGCATCATCGGTCTCGATGCCGAGGAAACGGTGCTGAAAGCAGCGACGGATAAGTTTGCACTGATCAGCCTCATGGGTTCCTGCGAAAACGTGCGCATTGAAAAACTGACCTTCGAAGGAGGCGAATTGGCTGTCTGGAAGCGCGTGCCAGAAGAGGCGAAAACAAAAGGAGATCCGAAATTGATCCGCTTCACCGTCACGCGCTGTTTTTTCCAGCATCAGCATTCAAACGCTGTCGTGTTGAGCACAGCCGAACTGGCAACCGTAGAGGACTGCACTTTTAGCGACATCAAAAGTGCGTCGCTGATGATCAACGAAGGTTCGTCGGAGGGGAGCGTCCGCCACAATCATTTCATCCGTTGCCGCACAGCGGTTGCACTTTTGGGAACCACGAAAATCGCCGTGGTTGCCAATGAGCTAAGTCATTGCACCACCGGCGTTTCCATTGGCTGTTCTTCGAGTGGCGTTATAGGCCTTCAAAATGTGGTTTCATCAAACGCCATGGATCATTGCGCAGAAGCCGCAGTCGCAATTCACGACAAGACCCGGCAAAACTCCGTGCTCCAAAACGACATCACCAACTCCGGCAAAAACGGCATCGTTTTATCAGGAGAGGCGCAGATCGTGAAGGGCAACAAAATTACCGGCAGCGGCATGAAAGCCATCGTGATCCAGGAAGGAAAACACGAGGTCTCCGAATGATCAGCACCCGTAGAGCGCTCGCACCAGCCCCAGGGAGCGTTCCCCAGGCAGCGCACCGATTTCCATCTGGTTCATCGTGTAGGCGAAGCTGATGCCGTTCTCAGGATCGGCAAACGCCAGGCTGCCACCGGCGCCAGGATGGCCAAAGGCCAGACGGCTGGGGCCGTAATGTTGGCGCAGCTTACCGCCATCCGACTCAGGGTCCTCGTTCAACGGGTCCTGCATCATGCCGGTGGAAAAAGCGATAGGGGTTAGCAGCACGGAGTCGTTCTCCTGCGTGAGCGTCTGTTCAAACCGCCGCACCACGGTTTCAGGTACAAGCTGCACTCCATTCCAACGGCCACCCTGGGCCAGCATGGCGTAAAATTTGGCCAGCCCCTGCGCACTGCCCACGCCGCCCATGCTGGCGTAACCACGCGACCACATTTCGCTCTGATTGAAGTCGCTCACGGCGTTCAGGCCAAACGGCGAGGTGAAGGTGCGTTGCGTGAGCGTGCCCGCAGTGTTGAAGGCTTTGATGAACGGCTGGTCGCTGTTGGCGATGCTGATCTTTCCCGGATACACCGGCGAGACGCGGTCCCACTGCGCGCTGGGAAGTCCAATCCAGAAATCCAGCGCCAGCGGACTGCCAAACACCTCGCGATAGTACTCACCGAGCGATTCTGCCTCCGTGAGTCGGCGCACGATTTCATCCAGCAGAAAGCCAAAAGTGCGCGCGTGGTAGCCCTGCCGCGTGCCAGGCTCCCACAAGGGGCGCTGGTGCTCGAGGGCTTCGATCACGGCGTCGTAGTTGTAGATCGGCGCACGTTCATCCAGGGCGCACAAGCCAGCCGTATGCGAGAGCAGATGGAGGAAGGTGATATTGGATTCCCCCC
>TBL_comb48_EPIDRAFT_1000560_pt1 | contig 28991 bp, 18 predicted proteins | sample TroBogEpilimnion_37_FD_10681 | JGI IMG/M metagenome (IMG submission 10681) | reverse complement strand
CACGTTGTTAAGCAACTGTGGCACACCACCCGATGGCGTTAAAGTAAGGCAAATACCGCCATTTGGCGTAAAAGCAAGTGTAAATGTCTTATTTGTACCATTTATAGCACCTGTTGGAGTTTCACCACCTACAAAAGTACCCGGACTACCTGCGCTACCTGATGCTTGTTTCTGCTGTAGGATAAACTGCTCTAAGTTCTGCGGAACGTTGAGTAAAAGGTTTAGGGTATCCCCACTTGCCGCCCCTGCGGGGATAGTGTTAAATATCCATGTATAGATAGGCAAGTTATTTGCCCTGTACCATGTAAATTGCAGGTTGGTTAAATTAAAAATCGCCCCTGCTGTCACATCATATACACTATCCAATGAATTTATATCCAAAGGAAAGTTATTTTCACCCGCAAGCGTTATTGTTTTCGCTGTTGTGGTAAAATTTGTTGTATAGATAGTGTTAGTACTATTGACTAATATCTGTGCCATTGCCTTTTAATTTTATTGGTTAAATATACATATTATTTCAGAATTTCAAACCGATACCCTCACCCTTCTTAATTATTTCCATCAAGGGCTTAATATCGTCCAATTTACACTCTATATCTTCGCCTTTAATCATTTTACACCTTTGTTTGGCAAGTTCAACTACTTCTTCTATGCTGTCACCAATGGCTATTACAGCCCCGATGTTGTTAAAATCATTGTGACGTGGTATAATAGTGTAAACATCGTCAATGACCGCTAAATTCCTTAATTTAACCCATTTTCTAATGCTTTTAGGAAAGCGTATATCAAGCCACCCATTTTCTGCTGCACATGAGTTTACCATAACTTCAATGGCGTATTTAGCAAGGTAAATAGGTTCAACTAAGATACCTTCTGATGCGCCCCAAACCATTTCTGAAAAGTTACCTATTAGTTCAAGGTAAATCTCCCCCGGTGGGCTTGGCTGCCTGCAATTCCCACTCCAAAATGGTTTGCCGTTTCTTCTAACATACAGCGTCCCGTTTGGAACAGTTAAACAGTAAACTTTGCCATCATAGTAAATATCCTTTATATATCTATCTTTCCTACATCCGGTTTCAAACCAATAATCGGTAAAGTTTTGTCTTTCAATTATTGATAAACAATCATGGTTTCTTATATATACCTTGTTATTATCTTTAAACCCAATAACCTCTGTCCCTTTTCTCCTGTCTGAATAAATATTCCCAACTGATCCTGTTTTAAATATACATTCTTGCAACCCATCTATTATTGCCTTAGATGTAGTTCGGTAAATTTTTTTATTATCCGAAGTAGACCCGTCTGCTAAAATATAATTATCGAGAAATGTTCTTATAACATCATAAGAACTATCTAAAATATAACGTGGGATATATTTTTCATTACAAATTCCGAATTGTTGTAAATAAGTTGCTAACTGTACAGATGATATTTGAAACCCTTTCTTTAATTTAGAATATTTTATCCCTAAATCTTTTAAAACATGTTCCAATTCATCGCAACGTGTGAATTGACTTAAACTTACGATATACCCCCTTGATGTGCTTCCTTCTGCTAAATACCACGCTAAAAAAGCAGCCCATTTTTTCATAGGTATTTTCAACAATGGTTCGTGTTTTGTTTTTGTACAAATTGTATGTCCATACTGCCCTATAAAATCCCATTCGTTATGATATTCAGGCAATTCAAAAAAACCATCTTCGTTATTTGTATATATCCCCGTTCTTGGTATATACCCTTTATCGGTTAAATCATTAGCTTTCTCTTTAAATAATTTTTCTTTGTGCCTGTCATATCTTAAAACATCGTGGTCAGGCGTAATTAAACATTCTATTGTTTTTTTATTATTTGTCAATAATGTCATATTACCAACAAAATCTTTTTCAATGTAATTTAAAGCGTGCTGATATTCTATATGATTATTTTCAATATTTAATGTTGCAAACGTATTCTCGACCGTACAATCCTTAAATAATTTCCATCCATCATTCGTTAATACTTCTGTATCATCGCTAAAACAGGTCATATCAATCATGTACGGTACTTTGTTTTTACCCACCCTTATTTCCGTACTCATAGCGTTACGGTATTGGTATTCTTCAAGGGTTGGGGCTATCTTTTCATTAAAATCGGTGATTACGGGGGATAGGTCGGAGTATTTTCTTACCCTACAAAGGTATGCACAATCCTTTTTTTCGTACCCATTTATGACAGATTTAGGATATTTACCGTCAACTGTTATGGGCGTATCAAACCCACATTCTACTATATCGTCACCGTTTATAGGGTCAAAAACAAGAAATTCAAAGACCTTCCCCTCATCACCTAATTCATGTTTCTTTTCAGCAAGTTTACGGGATGATAATTCTTTGTCAATATAGTGCCACGTTTCATTCTTACCCCTGTACTCACTAACCTTTATCCATTTATCTTCTTTGTCGCTAAGGTATTTTATAAGGTTGTCAATACCGATTATCTGCTTGTATTTTGGTTGCGGTAAGCCTAAGTCTTTAAAGTGTTCTATTGCTTCAACCCTTTTACGCTCTAATTCGTCGCCCTTACGTGACCCGAATACCCTGTATCCTTTTTTAACCAAAAACTCCTGTAAGTCCCCGTAATAGATTGATGTAAAGACAATAAGGTCAACTTTATCAATGTAATCAAATAGTTCTGATACCCTTTCAATTCCGGGTACACCCACACCTATCATATCATCTTTGGATAATGGATACTCTGACTTCCAGTTTGTCCAATATAGGACTTTCTTGAAATCACGTGCAAGGCGTATGGCAAATTCTATGAACATACCATCGTCAACTACTAATACCTTTTTATCGCTTACGTCTATCATTACTTTAAAAATTCGTCACTTGTTTCATATTCACACCACCGTTCATCATCATCATCGGGTTCTGTTGGTACTGCACAACCTTCATCAACTTCGTAATCGTCATCATCGGGTTCTCTCATCGTGGTACGTTTCTACTTGCAAAAGGTATTTCTTTCTCTATTGCTTGTTTTGTATTATTAGGCGTTCTTTCATTTACATAGGGGTCAAAGTATTCGACAGCCTCTTGGTAAAATCCGGGTTCTACTATGTTTTTTATAACCGCTTTACCTACTGATGTTAAAGCCCTATCCTTGTCCTTTTGGAATAACACCATACATAAGTTAGATGTAAATCCGTATTTTAATAGATAATTAAATGGCATTTTTTTAGCTACATCAATGTCTGATTCAACCCATGCTTTAGCCCATTGTGTTTTATTCTTTAACTTTTGACCAAACAAAGCACCACTAAGGAAACTTTCAGCACCCGGAGCATCTGACGCTATATTAGCTTCGGTCTTATTTAAATGCACGTCCCCCACATCCATAGACCCATCCTCATTTCTTTTTACCTTACCCTTAAATAATATACCCGTAGCAAACAATGCTGCGCCATAAGACCCATAAACAAGGCTACGTGACAACAACTCTTTCTGTTGGTCTGTCATATCTTCAGTTCCTTTTAGTGCTATACTGATTAACCCTTTTGTTCCTTGTTTGTCACCTACCGCCCAATCCGTACCTACTACCGCCTTTAATAAACCGTATTTATATAAGAAGAACCTTCTTGCAAAGTTCATAGGTATCTTTAAAATAGGGGCATCCCACCTAACAAGGTAACCAAATGCTTTAGTTGCTGCGGATGGGGCTTTATCACCTGTCCACCTACTTAACATATTCCTAAAAGATTCTATACCATGATTTTTATTCATAAATATAGACCATTTACCATGTTCGGTAGCAAGGGAGTTTATTCTTTCCCTAACATCATCCCTGCTAACATCGTATTGCTCTTTTTTATTTTCTAAATCAGCACGTTCCTTGTCTGTTAAATCCTTGTTGTTTAATTGGTTTTCTATGTCTTGGTATTTTTCGATATGGTCTTGTAATAACTGTTCATGCGCAAAGGCTATTTCGGGGTTTTTAAGAAATGATTTAAGGTATCCATGCGCGCGACCGGGTGCTTCCGTAACATTATTATAAATGCCACTACCAACGTCATAATCTTCCATGTACTTACCCCTACCGTAAAGTATATCGGCCTCGTCTAACCCGCTAAATGAGTCTTTAAGGTTTTCATAAGAAAAGTTAAGCAAAAGTGCTGAATAGTATTTTGCCAATGCTTCAAGTCTAACTTTACCGTTTATAACACCCCTTGCGTCTTTAGGGGTCATTCTTGCAACCAATTCCTGTACACCCGATTTAAACGGCTTGCTTATTAACCCTTGACCAACAACGGTTGCAAGTTTGCCTATTGTAGCAACCCTGCTTAATGCGTTAAAACGTATCCACCTCATTATAATGTCACCTATTTTATTAATAAGAGGTTTATTCTTATCGGCCTCTTGTCTATTAAGTTTATCCCATAGGTATTTCCTTACAGCAAGTTCGTGTTCTGCTTTTTTGACAGCTTCTGACTTTTCGTATTTTTTAGCCTCTTGTGCGGGTGTTGTAAATTCCTTTCGGTCAATCTTACCTTGAATATCCTTTATTTGACGCTGGATTTGTTTATACCTATTGATGTTCTTTTGCCTGTCATCAAGTTCGGGCTTATTTTTAGTTTTAGGCTCGGTATCAAGCGTACCCTCATTCATTTTATCAAAGTCACCACCTATTTTAGCCTCTTTTTTAAGGTCGGCTAACTGTTTTTGTAGCTTCTTTACTTCGGGGGATGATTCACCACGTTTTTTAGTTTCGGTTTCTATACCGTTTTGAACATCATTTATTCTTTTTAGTAACCCCGCTTGCTTTTTAAGTTCGGCTATATTCTTTTGTAATTCGGTCTTAGGTTTACGGGGTTCTTTTTCGTAGTTACCACTTATAGCATCCCTTACATCTTGCTCTTTAATATCAGGGGCTATATCTTTGATTTCATCCATTACAGATTTAACCAAATGATTAAGGTCTATATTTGCTTTGGTTTTAACGTATAGTTCTTCCGCTTTACCCTTAACAATATTACCCAAGTGCTTATATATTTCAGGTTGTAAAACACCGCCCGAACTGACATTAGAAAATAACTTACCTAATTCCTTTTTGGAGTTATCAATAGAGTCCCTTATTTGTTTTAACCTATCCTGAGAACCCTTTTGGGTATTAGCGTGTTTTTCTTTCGCCTTATTGATTATATTTTTTAGAGCATCATTTTCTTTCTGTAATCTTTCGGCTTCCTCACGGGCTTTTATTTCAGCCTCTTTTGCCTTTTTAACCTCTACTTCTGCCTCACGTATCTTTTGGTAAGCCTCTTTAACTTCTTTTTCTTGTTCAGGGGTTAATGGTTTTCCACCGTTTGATGCTTTCCTTTCTTTCATCATGTAGTCAAGGTTGGCATCGTTATCAACAGCAACTTGGCGTAACCTAAATGTAGTAGATGATTCCCTACCTATCATTCTGTTAGCCATAGCATTGTCTAAGATGTTATCCTGAACATCGGCAAGTTTACCTTGTAGTACTTTAATTTCCTTTTCGTCCTTAGATTTATTGATTTCGTCAATCAATGACTCCTCTTGGTTTTTAAGGTCGTATTGATCCATAAGCAAGGCTGCTTGGTCTTGTGAACTACCACCACCTGTTTTAAGTACGTTATTACGTACTGATTCAAGGTAGGTTTTGTCACCCTTAATCTTTTCTTTAACCTTGTCAACGATGTTTTTAAGGTCTGTATCCTGAAGTTTGCTTATGATATGGTCTAAGGCATCCTGACCAAATTTATTTTTGATTTTAGCGTCTAAAAAGGCGTTGTTAGCCTCTATCATTTCAGGTTCTTCGTACCTATCCACAAGTCCAGCCTCTGCTAAATCATCGCTAATTGCTTTACGGATTTTTTCGTCATCGTCTTCTTTGGAGTTCTTTTTGATATGGTCAATAGCTGCTTGTATGGCTTCAACTAATTTACCACCTTGCTCAATAACGGTTGCTGCGCTTTCTAAAGCACCGTCATAAACAGCCGTAGCTACACCCTGTAATTCACCATAAGCATTACCCCTATTGGATTTACGAGAACGTATCTTATCAGCAATAGTTTTAGCTACCTCGCTGACAGGTTCTTTCTTTTCGTACTTTTTAAGCGTTAGCTTCTTGGGCTTTACATTTTGTGTCTGCCCTTTTTCCCCTTTGCTTTCTTCTGGTTTGACAGGGCTATCGCTACCGCTTGGGGTTGTTTTTTCCCGGCTTCCATTTCCTTGCGGATGTTCTCCCCCACCGCCTTCTTGCTTTTGCTTTTCTTGAGTGGCATTTTCTTGTTCTCCTTTAGGCTTATTTAATTCCTCAATAGGAATACCCGTATTACTACCTTCTACAAATGCGTATTTCCCGTCATCTGAAATACCCGTAATTTTACGTGGTTTATCAAATTGGTCAACGCCTTGATTTGTCCATTGTACCTCGTCACCGACTTGTAAATTGGGGGACTTTTCATCCCCCGTTTTTACTTCGGGGGTAATTACGCTTTTCCACCCTTCATCATCATTCCTGACTTCTTGTACTGAGGGTTCACCATTCCCGACGGGTGTTTCGGTGGTTTCGACTTGCTCAGATTTTTCGGTGGGCTGTCCACCTGATGTTTCATCCCTTTTGCTTTGCTCATTGCCTTTTTGTTTTAAAATTATTGTTTTTAACTGATTATTTAAGTCCTTGCGTTCTTTTTTTGCTTGCTTTAAATTTACTTTATTTTCCTCATTTTTTACGGGGTCATCACTTTTTTCTGAAAAGGCTTTAATTTGTTCGTCTTTATCAGCTATTTGCTTACCTAAATCCGTTTTTTGCTTTTCAAGTGGGTCTAAATTCTTGTGAGTTTGGTTTACCTTGTCGATAAATTTCTGCTTATTTTCGTCACTTAAATCAGACCCCTCAATATTTTTTATAAATGAAGCCTTATCAGCCAATATAGCTTGCGACATTGTTTTAATATTGGCTAACTTACCGTAAACCGATGAGGCCGCTATTAACTGTTTACGCTTCTCTAAATCGGTTTCTTTTCTTGCTTGTGCCGCATAATCAACCGACATAGCTTGCAGGTCTGCGGGGTTGTGTGGGTTATCATGCGCCTCTTGTATTGCTTCAGGTGAAGCATCCATAAGATTATGTAAAGCAATACCTTGTTTTAGGTGTTGGTCAGCCTCACTAAATTCACCGCCTGTTTTCATGGCTTTTAAACCACCAAACAAAAGACCTGTGCCTAAATTAGATTCTACGTTATCCCAATCTATCTGCTTACCTTGAATAAGGTCTGATGCAATAGGGTAAGCCGAAAATACCAAAGCATCCGATACTGCATCTGCACCCATTTTAGTCAACTTCCCGTTTTCTGCTATGCCATTATCTGTAAGGTATTTAGCAATTTTAGGGGATACGAAATTGCCACCTATTTCCCCTAATACGTTATATAAAGCCGCTTGACCGCCTTCTGTAACAGCACCTTTCCCCGCTTCCAATAACGCTTCTGGGTCGCTTTTCCCTTTTTGTTTGGCTTTATCGTAACTATCAAGGCCACCTTGAATAGCTGATATTTTAGTAAATGGATTTACTGTTATTTGTTTTAGTTTAGCAAATGGGCTTAATGCTTCGCCCGCTTCGCCTTCGGGGAATAATGCCGTTGCGCCAACCGTAGGGGCTAAACCAACAAGACCGCCAACCGTATTACCTAAAAATGTTCTTGGTAATGGGTTTAAATAATCTTCTTTATCTGTTTCGTTATTGTAAGAGTCTAAACCTGTGATTAGCTTACCTAAATAGTCTGTTGTTTTTCCGTCATTAACAGTTTTACCATATTCCGTTAAATTTCCGTTTTTATCATACAACTCACTATCTTTTGCATAGTCACCACCGGGAAGTAATTTAGATACCGAACGAGTTACGCTTGCTGCTCCCGCCAATGGTTTAGTGATAAATTTAGTTAAAGCATGAGTTACAATAGGTGCAAAGTTAGACCAATCTCCGGGATGCTCTTTTTCAAACTTTTCAGTAGCCCCTTGTATTTGATTTGTCCATTGTTGCTTTTGCAGGTTTAACTTTTGTTCACCCGTTGCGTTTTGGTTTTTTTGCTTTATATAATCATTAAGATTTTTAAGCAATTCTACCCCTTTAGTATTTTGGGAAGGATTTGAGCCACCTTGCAATTTCTCGGTAGAATTTTGCAAGTCTGCGTACTCTTTCTTTAATTTTATATCTTCTGGAGTAGGCTGATAACCATTTGAAGTAGGTTCTTTTTTTTTTACGGGTTGCCAATCCTTTGGCGGCGGTGGAATATCATCCAATGATGATTTTTGGGACGGTTTCCAGTCTTTTGGCGGTGGTGGAATATTATTTATATCAAACTGTCCCATTATTTTACCGTGTATCCTTGTTCTTTAAGGTATTTTATTGTATTTTCTCTTGAAAGCCCCCACTTTTTACTTAAATTATCAAGTTGCGCTGTGGGTACAGTTTTTTCTTGTTTATTACCACCCGCTTTAATCTTAGCTTCATCAATCTGTCCGTGACCACTTTTCTTGCCCTCTATCTTGTCAAGCTGATTAAGATTTATATTCTGTGTTTTTGCAAGTTCGGCTAAATCAGCAATGTAGTTTGGCGATGCAGGGTTTAACCTTTTATTAATTACAGCCGGGTAATTTGTTTCTGGCTTTAACTTCCCGTATTTTTTATCTTCAGGGTTAAAGTCTGTGTCAAAATTCATTCCGGGGTTATTTTTCTGCCACTTTTCTTTAATAGCCTTATTGTACTCTACAGCCTTTTGGTCAACGTGAGCCGGGAATGAAAATATCTGTTCACCTGTTGCTTCGTCATAGCCAATATGTGGCGTTTCCTTGCCATATTGTCCCGGAGGGGCTAATGATATGAATTTCTCACCACTTCCCGGCTGACCACCTTTCATGCCTGTTATTAACGTTTGGCTTGGTGTAGGTTCGTTTGCTGCCGTTGCACTTGGTGAATTAGGATTTCCGTAATGTGCAAAATTCCATTGTTGTAGTGGTGACCATCTTTGTGGTGCTTCACCCTCCATTGGTGTTTCTTTTGGTTTATCAAACCACCCTTTTACATCGCCCTGATCGTGCATATATTTTCTTGCACGTAACGCTAAATCCGCTTGTGGGTTACCTGTATTCACATCGGGGTACATATCCTTTAAACCCTTTTTCCAATTAGGGTCGGCTGTAACTTTATGTAAAAATGTTTCATAAGCACCGTTGTCACCATCAATGGGCACACCCCTATTTTGTTGGAATATGGCTTTTTTCTTGCCGTCAAAAGAAAGAACGGATGTTTGAACAGGGTTCCCCCATTGTGTAGGTTCTATATTATCTTTTTTATACTTTTCGTATTCTGCTTGTAGTTTGTTAGGGTCAACACGTCTTTCAATATCTGAAAAGTTTTTTATAATATTAGGGTCGTCCCAATTCTTTTCTAATCCATCCTTAAACCTTTTAACGCTTTCATCTTCGTAATGGTCTGGATTTTTACCCAATTCAACCGCTGCTGAACCTCTTTCAAATAAACCTTGTTTTTTACTACCCTCGGCATAAGCACTTAAATTGCCTATCTGTTGTCTTATTTCGGATATTTTTAATGCTTTCTTAGTTTCATCCCTTTCATTTTCAGCGTCAATAGCCTGTTGCTTAATATCTTGGTATTTCTTTAGATATACAGTTTTATCAGCTTCATTACGCAACGAGCCGGGGTCATAGCTTGTGGATAAGTAATCATTCAGTACCTTATTATCTTGTTCTTGCTTTGCTTTTCTTTGAGCAAGCATTTCCCCGAATTGTTGAATAGCGGGATTGTGTCCAAATAACTGGGCTGCACCTTGATTTTCGCCTATGAGTAAATTACCTACGCCCATTATGTATTTGCATTAGGAAAATAAGGGTTTTTAAATGGTTGCGCTTGTAACTGATTAGGGTTATAAGCAGGCAAGTTTAAATATGTATTAGGATACGTTGCAGCACCCGGAAGCGTTGTTTGGATAGTTGGACTACCTACACCCGCAGATTTACTGTCAAGTAACGGCATAGCATTAGCCTGCCCAAATGTTTGAGTTTGCCCTGCTGATGGCTGATGTAACCCATATTGTAAAGCGTATCCACCTAATTGACTTAAATCTTGTACTCCTGTATTGACATTTTGCATACCTGCCCCCTGTAAAGCCGCTGCCTCATTGTATTTTTGCGTATAAGGGTCAAACACGTTGGCTTGTTGTTGCGCTAATTTCTGACCGCCTAACTGTGCATTTTGGTCAAGATAGTACCTTTCATTCGTTTGTCTCGCCTGTGAGTCCTCTGCTGCAAGGTTATTTGTAGCAGCATTTGTTTGCCCCTGTATTGCGCTTATTGCAGCACCCGGATTAGCAGAACGTGATGCTGCCGCCACAGCACCCGCCTGACCTGCATTTATTTGATTGAGTTGATTGTTATATTGTTGTTGAGGTAGCCCTAATTGAGCCATCTGTCTTGCTATGTTCTTATTCTGAATAAATTCATCGGGAATTTGATACTGTGGTGTTTTTAAACTATTTTTAATTTTATTTGCCTCGGACTCCTGATGTAGCCCTTGATAAATACTAAAACCTGTCCCGACAACTGCGGCTGCCGCCCCGATAGCTAAAGCTGACATTATATAAACACTCCTTCGTTAAAATTGTACAATAATGGATTATAGTATTCTTCAATAATATCTGACATAACTAAGTCAAATATAAGTTGTTGTTCGGGTTTTTCCAAATCATTAAATCCATCTTTTATTCTATCTGTTCTATGGAACGTTGTCCATCTGCAATCTTCATGTATATATAATACCCTACGCGTTCCCGGTAACGTTATTCCGTGATGTGGTGCTGTTACCAAATCCGTTTCATCTGTCAATGTATTATATACCGTAGCACATCCTTCAGATACTATAAATTGGTGTTCAACTTTATGTACCCTACTTGTGCAAAGCATCCCTTTAGGCATAAATAGTTCCCTTGAATATAGTCCGGGTGTGCCTCTTTCCGTTAACTCTCCAAACATTTGTGGTAGTGTAGCAATTACACTTTCTAACTCATTTACCGCCTGCCACTTTGTTCTTTTGTCACCCTTTTTTGTTATTTTATTTATTACCCTTTCAAGTTCCCCCATTACCTGTTACCAATAAATTTACGAGAATGTTTCATTGACATACTATATAGTTTAAGTATAGTTGACCCATCTACTGTTTGCATAGAAACAATAATGTAATTACCCCTTAAATTAGCCCCGTTTATAACATCTTCATTTTCGTCATTAAGTAACGATGCTGAATATACGTTATCGTTCTGATAAACCGTTACAGTTGTTACACCGTCCGTGTAGCAAGCCTTTATAAAGTCTGTATCAATTAATGTTGTTTGTTGACCCGTAGATGACACAATACCACCTTGTGTTGAGGTAAGTAGCATATTCGCTTGATACGACAACACATCAAAAGAGTTTACTATCTCTGAATTTTTATTAAAGACAGCCGCAATAATACTTTGGTACGATGTTCCATAAAAGTTATTGGTGCTGTTAGTACCGTTCTCATGGAAATATAACTGCCCATTGTATGCTGTTATTGTATTTTCATAAAGTGACCATCCCCAATCGGGATAAAAAGTCCTAAAACTTGACCACTTTTTATTTATTGCTGAATAAGCTATTGTTGTTCCTATCGCATTTGTAATATCCTGAACGCTAAAACCTGTTATCGTACAGTTACCGTTTGAGTAAAATGTAAGATTACCATTTGATGTTGGAGTCACCGTGTCAACAACAATAGCTGTACCCGTTTGAGATACGCCCGTCGCGCCCGGAACTTGTAGCTGTACGTATCCCGAACTAATAGAGACAACCACCCATGCCACTTGATAGGTATGCCCTGCTTTTAAGGAGTATTGAGTAAGCGTTATAGCCCCACTTTGGCAAGACGAGTGTGTTCCAAACGAGCCATCCACAGACCATCCAGTATAGTTAGCTTGTGTAACTAAATTAACCGTTATTGGTGTATTCTCGACTGCGGTAAATTGCGCCATATCTTACTTATTATCAATTAGTTAAGCGAAATCTTGTAAATCTATAACAGTTATTGAACCTGAACTAATTACTACCCCTGTAAAGTTTGCTGTAAAGCCACTACCACCACTTTGCTCTGTTTTGCCCGTACAGTTCACATACCTTGTGCCACCTGACCCTGTTTTTACCTGTACTGTATATGTTCCCGGTGCTACGCTATATGATTGATAACCACCCGGATTTATATTACCCCAAACTAATACCGTTGCGCCTATACTACCGCCAACCATCAACACGCTTGAGCTATTGTTATAGATATTCACGTTATAGGCCGGAGTGCTTGCTTGTGTCGTTACAGAAAATGTACCGCTTGTACTTCCTATTGTCAATACCGCATTGGTAAGGGTGCTGTTACTGCCCGAACTTGTCTGCTTAACAGTAATTACATCCCCTGCGTTTGTTGTTCCGGCTGAACTTGTATAAGCACCACCGTTTATTGAGTACGTACCCCCCGTAATGCTTATTGCTACGGGAATTGTCGGCCCTGCTACCAAAATAGAGTTAGAAATATACGCTGTTGAAAGCAAAGCATTTGTAATAGGTAGGAACGAGAACGGATTTACCGTTGTTACCCCTGCTGTCCATGCTAAACAGTTGTTTACCGTTACATTGCCTGTACCCGGATTGAAAATAAAAGTTGCTGAATCACTACCCACATAATTAGTACTTGGTGTATAAGTTACAATACCTGTAGATGAATTATAGCTTGCTGTACAATGCGCACCGTTATTTGTGGTATTTACCTCGCTTGGGGTAATACTATAACTATTAAAAGCGTTCCAGTTGGCTGAACTAAAGGGGAACTGTAAGATAACACCGCTTTGCGACTGAATACATAAGGTCAATTCTTCGTAAAACTCATTATAGTATAAGAATATTCCCAATCCCTGCTGTACTGCTGATTGAATGATACTCTTAAAGTATTTAGACATTTTACCCGATATGCTTCGTATCCCCGCCTCAACATCTATTTCAAAAGGTTCTGAATATTGTGGTGAAATAAAATACGCCCGATCGAACCTTGTGCAGAACGCCTTTAACGTCCCTATACCAATGCTTTCACTTGCATACCTGCCGTTATTCAATAACGCCTCTGATATACTCTCTTGGGTTTCTGTATTGTTTAATTGGGTGTACGCAACGTTTACAGGGCAATAAAATACGTTTAGTTCTTGAACTATAACAAGGATATTACCCCGTTGCCACATAATCTGAATACCGCCTTGTGCCGATGATGTTTGACCATTACCCTCACCATATATTGTAGACGGATAAAACCTGTTTAACCCATTGTTCTTAGACCCCAATATATAGTTTTGGCTTGTAATGATACTTGCAGCTTGTGTTGTCTGTTCAAGTTCATCGTAATACGTCCTTGTCCTACCTTGTGACCAATACGTTGACGGGTAAAAATCGGAGTAGTTTAAGTCCGTTGCTATTGTTTGTATAGGTGGGTTGGTGAAAGGTAAGATACCATCAGGGAATTGCCTTGTCTTATAATATACTCCACCATCTGTTATTATCCCGTTTAATACGGTATGTAGCCCGTTGGTTATTGGAAATCGTTGTCCTATCTCATACCAAACTGTTGTACTTTGGCTTGATGTTTGGCTTGTCTGATTTTGCAGGGCAGGGGAGTAAAGACGTAGAAATATGTTCCTTACATCTATTTGATTACCATTGTAATAAATGTGACCACCCGAAACGCTTAATGCTGCGCTATTTTCAACCTTAACAATGTAATTTCCGGCATCATATCCCAATACAGCAAGGTCAATACAAGGATTATTGAAGTAATTAGTGCCATTTGTTACCAAAGCGGTAACGCTAATACTCCATCCTGACCCTGTACCACCAATTAAAGTATTAGCGCAAGTTAATGTATCCCCTACAACATATCCCGTTCCCGGATTGGTAATCACTATCCCCGTTACTGCACCGCCCGATATGGTTATTGTCGCCTGTGCGCCTGTTCCTGTACCACCTGTAAGGTTAACATTATTATAAGTGCCATTTGTGTAGCTTGACCCGCCCGTGGTAGTATAGGTCGCTATTGCCCCCACGTTACCTATCCAATAATGTAGTGTACACCTGTCACCCGGACTATAATCATACGCCAACAAAGCATTAACACCCTCTTGTTGGTAGGTTGTATCATAAAGGCGCAATGCGTTTAATGAGAAAGCAAGAAAGCTATTATTAGTTAAATTACCAAAGTCTTTAGGAATAACATCATAACTAAGTGAATTATCTACAATATAGTCACTTGTATTATACGTGTCATTTGTTCCCAAATTGGTATAGTGCGCTGTGTTTATTGGCGCACAACCCTCTGTTATTTGATAGGTGTCACCTCCATTACCTGAATTTACCGCTAATGTCGGGGTATTAGTTAATGCGTTCCACGTCCCTTTAAAAATAAGTAAGGTAGCAATAGTGTCTACTATTTTATTCACCTGTGGGGCTGTAATAAGCCATTGGTAGTCTACTGCACCTGCCGGGGCTGCCGGGGTATTTATCGTCCAATTTATCTCAATAGCGTTACCGTTTACCTGTGCATAACTTGGTGATGTCCATTGGTATGTTTTATCCGTTGATAATGGTAAAAAACGCCCTTTATAATCCCTGTACGACAAAGCTAATTGNCCNTGTGAGTTATCGGGGATTGATGGTATTGAATTTGTTGTTGTTGCGCCTGAAAAGTATAATTGCACACCAAAGTTTAACCCACTTTGATACGATATACCTATAAATGTTACTGTGTAAACACCGCTATTATTTACGTATGACGCACTTGGCAAATAGCTTACTAAAGTAGCAACCACCGCAGCTAAGTTCCCTGTTTGTGAACCCGGAACAACATAACTATAATCCCTCGTATTGGTAGAATCCCGTATATCAGCCGTTACAATAACTATTTTATCATTTGTATTAGGGCTACCACTAAGGGTGAAATACATTATCCTTTGGTGTGACCCTGCACCACTACCACTTGACCCTAAAAACTTATTGGTCATTGTAATCGGATTTGCCGGGGCTGTAGCAACAGGAATGGATATATTCGGATTATATCCCGCAGCACTTATGGTTACGCTTGTATCGGGTCTTGGATATAGTGTCTGCCAATCAGCAAGCCCTATGATGTTTCCGTTGATTAAAGCACCTGAATTTGCAGGCCATATATAATCGTAGTTTAACGCTGTTTCTTCTGTTGCAACAGGGATATTTATCGTGTTATTATAGAAAGCAAAGGAATACGTATTATTGGCTGAATTATACGCCTCATACACTTCCGTAGCAACATTCACACTTGAATTGGGCAAAGCAAGGATATAAGCCCTTGTAACCGATTTTATAGTGTAAAATATGTTATTACCAAAACGGCACGCTATATTGACAATATTAGCCCTTGCCGACCCGATATTTACCGTTACTATCAGATAGTTATTTTGGCTTACATTAGCACCTAATGTTGGCGTGTTTTCTTGATATGGCGTTGCCCTGCTACTCCATGTACTCCATGCTGAATAGTTGTAGTCCGTATTTACGTACTGGACTGAAAATTGCGCTAAGTTAGAATAAAGGAAATTTGACGGTGTTCCCGCATCGCTACCGAATTGCCACGTTGGGGGAATCATACATTGTGGCTTTAACAGCGACAAATCTTCCCATAAAACCGTTCCGTAGCCACCCGATGCAAGGGTATTTAAATTAGTGTAACCTACTTCAAGCCCTTTAGCCCACCATACCAAATAGGTTTTATTGACAAGTATCGCTGTTACGGGTTGTTGGGGGTTTAATGGTAAAAGTGTAGCACCGCCACTATCCGTTACGTCCGTATATATTACTTTGTATGTTTGTGTGGATGTTGAATATAAAAGTATCTGACAGTTACCCGCAGAATTGAATCTAAAGCCCACTATCTGCCCTGTATCGTCGAATTTACCGCCACCTATAACATCATTCACCCCCGGCAATAAAGAGCCTGAAAGGGCTATATTTGACTCTATATTCGTTATATAGCCTTCTTCCCCTAATGCCGTTCCTGTATTACGGATATTAACGCCATTAATGTAATCATTGGGGTCAACAGCTTCGGGTGCGGAGTCTTGGTCTAACCCGCCTTGATAAAATAACTTGTTTTCATCATTAAGACCCATTACGCTTTGGCTGTTAATTTAATATTCTTTCTAAACTCTGTTTGCATTTCGTTGATGTTGGCGTGGTTTATCCTTGCCTTAGCCATCCTTGACTGCAATACATACTGCTGTTGTGCGTATTGAACGTCCCCTCTACCCCAACGTTTAGGTGTATCTACTCTATCCATCCAACGTATCCACCATTGCATAGCATCTACGGCACGTATATCTACCATATAATCGTTGCAATTAATATCGAACCCATCTGATAGGTATTCGAGCATAATTGTCGTATATGGGTAATTAGGGGCTATTAGAAAGCATTGGTTAATCTCATCAATCGTAAACCAACCAAACTCTTGTGAACCGCCACCAAGTCCGTATAGGTGAACATAACCACAATCCCCCCAAACGTAATTCATCCAATAAAAAGGAAAACCCTGTGGGTTCTCAAATCCCCCAACAATACCTGTCGGTACTTTTGGAACGGGAATTATTTGCTCTTGTGACGCTAAATATTGTTGCTTTAACTTTGAAAGTTGCTCATTATGTTTAATAGGTACTGCCTCGCCCTGATTATTGATAACGCCAAGCATGGAATACTGTAAGTAGTCTTTTGGGAAAGGAACAACACCACTCGTGGGAACATCTAATAGAACACTACGAAACTGGCCGTAAATATCCATATTAAACTTCCTTGCGCCCCTTACACCAATACGATATAGTCTTCTGAAATAGTGTTCAGACCTATCCATGCTGTCGATAAGTTCAGCAACCACCTGCGATAGACTTATTTTTGAACTCATTGTTCGCCCTCCGCTTCTATTTTAGGTGATTTAACTTTATAGTGGATTTGCAGTTCTTCTAATATCTCTGTTCGTATAATATCTTCCAAATCTTTGGGTATATTCAACGTGGCGTTCATAATATTTGTCCCACTTATTACGCCAATCATTTTAACATTCACCGTAGCGTTTATAATAGCGGGTAATAGCCTGAAAACAATATTGCCGTTCTCTATTTTGTACATTATCATCTTTTGTGGCAAAGGGGGTAATAAACTTTCTACAAAGTCGTCCTTTTGCTGCAAGGGGATAACGTGCATATTGTATGATGGAGTAAAGCTAACTTGTACTATTTCGGTATTTTTAGGTAGCCCCGCAGGTGTAGCAGGTAAAACCACATATTTTTCACCGTTTGTATTTGTTTGTAATGCTAATCCGTTGTAAACTGAAACAAATTGGTCATCCGCATAAGCCGTATCTCCTGCATTTCCGTTTTTAAAGGCAGATATAGTAGCATACTTGGCTATTTTGGTAGCTATTAATTGCGCTATGTGCGGTTGTGATATATCAGCGTTTGGTGGTGCATATCCATTATAGTGCTGATTTTGTATGATTTCACTTAACTGTCGGTACGTGCTTACATTTGCCATTATTGTGTACTCCTTTCAGTTGATTGCGCAAATGCTTGTAATTGTTCGTCCCTCGCTGCTATTGCGATATCTTCAAGGGCTAAGTCAACAATATAAGAAATATCATTATCATTCCAAAGTGGCTGTATCGACCCTGTAGATGTATAGTAAGGTCTTGCATTTATAATACTTGTCACTATTATTTGAAAGCCCGAACCTGCGCCCCCTAAAAAGGTATTACTTGCTGATAGTATATCATTTATTGCATATAACTTACCCGGATTTGTTACCGTAACACTCGTAACCGCACCGCCCGCTACTACTATCGTGGCTAAAGCAGAATTACCTAACCCTCCAGTTAAAGGAACATTGTTATAAGTGCCATTAGTGTATCCTGTACCTCCCGTAAGACCCGATAGAGTACTGATATACCCCTGCATCAGGTAATTCCAATAAGAGTAAACAGGCTGCTTTAAATAAACCAATTTTGCAAGTCCTGTTGTTACTGGATAAAATTGAAACCAAGTAGAGAATTGTGTATATACAGGGAAATCGGGTGTTGGTGAATCATAGGTAGAACTAAGTGATGCTGAAAGAAATTCTTTTTCAACACGTCTTACTTGTCCGGGGATTGTTTGACCTATCCCTGTTATTACTATTTTCCATCCCGAACCTCCGGCTATTGTTGCGGTTAAGTTGTCATTTACCGTATATCCTATGCCGGGATTGGTTAGTATAACTGTTGTAACAACCCCACCCACAACCGTTGCCGTTGCTGTTGCAAGCGAACCTGTACCCCCCGTTAAATTAACTGTATATGTTCCTGATGTGTATCCCGAACCACCCGTTACCGTATAGCCGTTTATCTGCCCCGTAGCCGTAGTTGCGGGTAAGAACGAGTCCATACTATCAACGTGTATCATACTCATCCCTGTGTAGAAATTAAAGCGTCCTGTGGCATCAATAGGGATGTACTGTGGGTCAGATAGCCATTTACTAACAGCATCCGATACTATTTGTGTTTGTGCGTATGATTTATATTCGTTATTAAAAAACTTTAATTCAGCCCTATTCCAAAATTGATTGAATTGATTAGGGGTAATATTACTCGAAGCACCTCGTGAATTAGCTCTTTTTTTGAGTAATTGGTAGGCTAAATTTATGGGGTCATTGCTGTATGCCACGTCGTAATTCGTTTACCAAATATATACTATTATTCTTAAATATAAAAAAGCCCGAAAGCTGAGAACAATCGGGACTTTTTACCTAAACCAATTATATATGAAAAACCCAATTATGAAACCATTTTCCCCTCAAGTTCTTCTACCAATCGTATTACCTTTTCATCACCCTCAATATAAAGGCTTGACAGATAATCAACTGCTGTTGACTCTCCCGGTATATCCATGATAGCTAATCCCGCTTGTGACCATGTTAGCTTTCCGGGGATTTGTGTAACTGATAGTTCGCCATCCTCAATAGCTTTTCTGAATACATAGGTTATATGCGTAACAGGACTACCGATTATTCCCGTAAACCAATCAAGGGCTTTAGGATTTTTAGGGTCATATTTAGACCTTGTTAAAAATTCCAACCTTATTTTTTTGATACCCGCATCACTCAGGTCATCGGTGTTTATACCCATGATATAAGCGCACTCAATCATTTGTTCGTCTGTAAGTTCTCTCGCCATCTTTTCAGCGTTGAACTGTTTATCTAAATGCGACATAGCGTTATCTACCGCCACTTCAGGGTTAACTAATCTAAATGTACGCAATTTAGGACGATATTGTTTCTTTTTACCCTCAAAGCAATCTTGTATTTCCAATGCTTGCCTTTTCATCTTTTCAACACCCCTTACATGAAGTGTGCCAAATTCAAAGTGAAGCTGATTTTCTTCCTGCCCTAACATGGTATGGATTTCATCCTTGTCCACATTGGCAAGTTCGGGTTGCTCATCGACCCATATTGACGGCTGACCCTCAATAAAACGCCAATTCCTTGCCCTTTTTGTTTCTTCATCAAAAGCCATTCCCTCGTTTGGTAAAGTGAAATGCTTTGGATATGGTGGATACAGAGGCTTACCGTTCTTTTTATCTACAGGTTTCCATTCATTCGGATATTCTTGAACAAGCTGATATACATACACCTTGTCTTCTTCCGAAACTTTGGGCTGTCGTTGGGTAACCTCTCTTGTGTTAAATGTAGCAGGGGCTTTTTTGGCTTCCCTTGCTTTTCTCATTGCTTCTGTTGCTGCTGACATAAACTATTAATAGAGGGGAGGCGAAATTACCTCCCCCTTTTTTTAAAAATTATGCTTTATTCAGGATAAAGAACTGATTTGAACCTTGTACGGTCAAACCCGGATACTCTATCATTGAATAGGTTAAGTTTGCAGTAAGAGTTTTACCGCTATCAGAAAGACCGCCTGTTTCCCAAGCGTAAACTTGCTGACCTTTTACCTGCTGATACCTCTTGATAAGCTGTGGCATATCGTTCTTGCTTGAGTCACCGTTCAGGTCACGTTTTCCTGTTGGAACACCGATACCATAGTTGTTAAACAATGAGTTGTTTGCGCTTGAACCATATACACGTGGGTCAGTAAATGGCGTATAACGGATGAAAGTGTACTCACGACCATAAGGTGAATATTTCTTAAATCCTCTGCGCAAATCTGCCGGATCGTACAGGATAGCACCGTTGTTAAACTCGTTACCCAAAGCGTTCTGTACTTCAATGTTTTGGTTGGTGTCCTGTAACCAGTCATAAGACATCGGGCCACCTTCAGCGTCTATAAGACGTTCCAAAGCTGCGAAAGTTGATTGAACGTTAAATGAAGAATAGTTGGTATTGATACCGTTTGCCTGTATCCATTGGATAAGACCCAAAGTACCGCTTTCGCTGTAACCCAAGTTATTGGTCAAGTTTGATGTTAACAGTAAAAATTCTGCTTCTTGCAAAAACCTGTTATCATCGTCATCCATTTGCTTGTAGGTGTAGAAGTTCTGACCATTGTAAGGGAAGTCGATACGTTCCATTGTTGACAAATCCGACAACACGCAATCCAAACGGTGTTGGGTGCAATAGTTGATGAACTTAGCGATTTGCTTAACAATAGTAGTGGTGTAACCTGACGATTCACCAACGTATTTGTAGCCCCTTGATTGCAGAATGTCACCTGCTTGCAAAGATGCGTCCTGTGTTGATACTACAGGGGTGATTTGAACGTTGTGTGCGTTAGCTACTGTCTTGTTTACAGCGTTAACATAACTTTCAACACCTGTACGTGAATTGTACAAAATCATACCAACATCAGGTAATGAAGTTGTGCCGGAGTTAGAGTAAGAACCCGAACCCTCTGTAAAGGTGATTGCTGTACCTGCGCCTGCTGAAGTAACGTTTGCTGCTGCGGTAACAAAGCCTAAATCACGACCGTAATCTTCGTAGTGATAAAATTGCTTGTTTTCGCTTTCGTTTGAATTGATTTTCAAAATACCACCCTCTAATTGAGTAAGTAGCATATACGAAGTAAAGCGATATTTTTTGAATAACTCGAATAGTGTTCTTGGAACAACTATATTAAGTTGGGAAATCAGCGTACCTTGTCTGCTGACACCGGAGGTTGCGTATGCGTTAGGTGTACTAACGGGTGTTGACTGTGCCATTGTTTTTTGTTTCTTTTAAATTGTTGTTGATTTTACTCCCATCCTCTTGCACGAGCATAAGCCTCCTCCAAAGATTGCGGCTCTCCATCTGGTGTTGTAGAACGTAACGAATTATCCACGTTTTTAATTTTCTTTAACGTTTCCTTTGTTACATCTGTTTTTACCTGTGAAGAAAATGATTTAACGATAGTATCAAACTTCTTTAACTTTTGCACATCCTCGGCTATTTTTAAAGGATTTGGTGTACCGTCTTCATTCGTCCAACCTTGTTCTTTGGCGAAAGTGAAAATGTTAAACGATTTCATGTAATCTGTCAATTCTTTTTTCTCTGCATCGGAACGAACATACTCAACCTCCTTGTCGTCTATGTTCATTTTCAAATTAGAAAGTTTTGGCAAATTATCTAAAACGTTCTTTTCCCACGCACTTTGTCTTTCAGCAAGTTCCTCTGCGGTTGGTTGCTGACTCGTAGCTTGTGGTGCTTCTGCCTGTGATATTTTGGGTAGTTCTATTTTACTTTGTTGTTCAAGCAGGAATGACCTATTGTCCCTTGCTGCCCTCGAAAGGCGTAGTTGGTTTTCCTCAACCCTTTCGTTATGAGCAACTGCGTCCTTGTATTCTTGGCTTATTCTACCTAATTCATCCTCTTTTTCAATAGAGTCAAGGTCAATAGCCTGTAATTGTTTGCCATATTCGGCACGTATTTCAAGTTCTACTTCCTGTGGCGACCATCCCGGATTTTTCTTGGATAACGCCTCACGTACAACATCAAGGTCTGACATTGTTTTGTAGTCCTTTGTTGTTTCTTTTATGTAGTTTACAACTGCATCCTTATCACCGTTTGCCCATGCTTTATAAAGGGCTTCGCTTTCAGGGTTGTTAAACTTTGGAACTTTTGTTTCAAGATCTTTTAACTTTGTTTCAAGGTCATCGTAGCCTTTTGCCTTTGGAAGTATCGTTTTTAGTGATTCCTCGTCTTTTATAAATCCCTCTGTCTTTTCAGAAAGCCATTCAGCGTAATTGAAAGTATCTTGCTGTTTTGCTTCTGACTGTGTTTCGGTAACTGGTGCTTCTACTGTTGTCGGTTCAGCTACGGGGGCTTCTACTGTAGTGGTATCTACTGTTGATGTTCCGTTCATTGCAGCCTCAAAAGCTGCGGCTAATCCTGCGTCTTCAAGTGTATCTGACATAAAAAAATGTTAATTTTTGTTTAAAGTTATTACTTTTAGTTATACTAAACAAATTTTTTCATACAAAAAGTTATAATGACTATGCCGCTACTTGTTGTTGTGGCTGTCCTTGACCTTGTTGTTGCCTTTGTTGCTGTTGTGCTTGTTGTTGAGCCATAGCCTGTTGTTGTTGTATTTGTGCTTGTTTTTGCATAGATGACAATATCAACTGTTGTGTATTAGCATCGGTAATACCTAATTTCTTCCATATAAATTCAGGTATATCGCTTAGTTTTGCTTCGGGGTTAGAAAGTATAGAGTCAATTATTTTACCTTCTAAGGCTGTATTACCCTCCATCGCCTTCATGGTTGTCTTAGCCTCTAACTCGCTTTGCTGTAACTCCATTTTGTTCTTATGCGCCAACTGCTCTAAAGCAATGTCGTGTTGACCTTTTGCATCAGCAGCGGCCTTATTCTGCATAACGTTATTTTGGCTGTTCTGTTGGGCTATTTTAGCATCAGCGTCACGTTTTTCCTGTACCGCCTGCGCAAGCAAGAACGCCCTATACGTTTGGTCTTCAACCATATCAAGCCTTGCCACATCCGCAGGGGTTATTTGCTCTTTTTGAAGTGCTATTTCAATGAATTTATCAAGCCTTGCTTTTTCAGCGTCATCATTGGTTACCTTAATATCCGTATCAAACATGAGCATTTCCAAGCCTTCGCTTGCCATATTTTTCATGTATTTAACATCTTCCTCGCCCAATGCCTTAGTGTAGCCGTCAAAACTATCATCTTTTAAAAAGAATTTATCAAGTAGTAATAGTTCTACATTCTTAGCCGTACCCTTGTAATTCATTAAATACGACCTGTATGCGTAGTTTGATGGGCTTTCAGCAAGTTCGGTGGCTGTTTCTAATGTTTTATTAGCTACGTCCTGATTGGTGATATTTCCCTGTGCTAAGTTATTGTCCCCCGTAATGATTTGTAGCTTTTTATAAGCTGACCACCATTGACCGTCAAGCTGTTCTAATTTATTTGAGAACTGATTATTTTGCGGTTGTATAGGGGGTTTAACGTCTTCGCCACCTTCTGTTTTTGACATGAAGTATTGGTTACCTGTTTGCAGATAGATACCCCAAGCCTGCATGGGGCTGATAATACCAACACCCTCCCCCATATCAATATTGGATAATCCCAAAAGGTCAATATTAAAACCATCTGGTGCTGTTACCGCTATAATCCTTAATGCTTGTAAGTGAATATTTTGCATTATATCAATAAGTGGTATCATTGTTTCCACGAGTGGGGTGTTACGACACTTATTGTTGGCGTACATGTGTACAGTATATGGGCTTCTTATTTCAACCAAATTGCTATTGGGTTTAAGCATATCTTTTGCTAAACCCCATTCAAGAACATGGTCGGTATCAATAATCCAAACACCATGATATGCCACATAGTACGGTGGTGATTTTTCTTTTCCAGTTACCTGCGGATTATTGGGTTTAACCTTATCGGGGGCTATTAAGTTTGTCTTACCGTATTTATTCGTTACTTCGGTGTATTCAAGGTTATACAGTGTTTTGTAATACAAGTCAACTATTTCTACGTTCACAGCGTCATAAGGTCGTGCTGCGGCTGTATTGAAGTAATCAGACCATTCGCAATACCATTCCGTAGCGTTTCCGTATTTTCCCTTAAATCTGTTAGCTAACGACCAAAGTTCTTGTTCTGAAAATTTGCCGGGGTATCTTAACCTGATTTCGGTAATAGATACGCTCAATCGCTGTCCCTGCCATTGCCAATCCCTAAAATCGTCATATTCTGAATAAGAAGTGATAAAACTTTCAGGTGACACCCACGGGGTTTTTATCCATCCATTGCCATCAAGTTCTGTTTTGGTTATAGAGTAACCCGCACAAAAAACATCCATAAGCAAACGGGGCTTAATAACATCCTGCCATTCGTTTTGCTCAAAAACAAGCCTCATTGCCTGTTCCATGATTATTTCTTCTTTCTGCTTGTAAGTTGTCTTGAATTTTATATTGAGTTCAAGTTCCGATGTTGGGTCTTCGTCTGAAAATTGTTCAAGCTGTAGCCCTGACTTTGATTGCAGGTCTTGGATAGCGGCACGATAATTCATTTTATACTTTGCCTCGTCCTTGTCCTTTTTCTTTTTGTTTTGGCTAATTGGGCCAAAAGCCTTACACTTTATGCGTTCTTCACGCTGTAGGTATCTGTCTATTTTAGCATTTAAAAGAGGCACAGCAACAGCAAGCGGTGAGTAGTCAAGGTTTATAACCACAGGCATCCCCTCAATCTTAACCATATCACGAAACTGTTCCATTGGTTGTTTACCCATAGCATATAGTCTATTCTTAGACATACGTGCTATTCGGTTAACGTATGTTTCACCACCGTATCCGTTTTTCCAACGATTGTAACAACTGCGTATTACCCGTAATCCGAAATCTTCGGTATTTTTCTGTTTATCGGGCGAAAGGGGGTTTTCCGTGAGTTGCGTAAGTGGCTGCATACTAAAAAAATTTCATAAAATTAAGAACTTTTTCGATAAAAAGAAGTTTGTGGCGTTTTTTCTCTTGGTTTCCAAATAGGTATAATAGAAAGATTGTTTCGTTTCACTTCGTTTGTGGTTTTTACAGTTGCTTGTAAAGCCATTAAAGCGTATCCAAAAGCCATACAAGCGTCATAATCTGTACGATCTTGAATGTTAAACTTTTTCATATCCCTCAATAACCTTAAAAATTTTATTTTCCTCATATTGTTTAAAGCATACTCTACTTGAACAGTTAAATGTTGTTCCATCGTTTCCTTTCCCGTTGTGGTAGCACCATAAACCTCAGAACCATCGTACCTTTTTGTAACAATCAAATATCCATGTTTTTTTTCAGCATCCAAAGGGGACGCTAAACGCCTTAATGGGCTTGTGAAATAATCTTCCCAATCAGTAGGCGAACGTTCCGCAAGCATTTTTACACCGTAATATTCCAAACCATACGCTACTTGTGTATGAAATTCTTCTTTAGTCTTTGGATGACCTAAAAACATAGCTATTGGTGCGTATGAGTTTTCAGGGTCAAGATAACTATACCTTGACATAATAATAATACAAGCATCCGAACCATTTTCTACAGATGTTCTTGAGTTGGCATAAGTGTCCATACCCGCAGCCCCGAAAGCCACATTGTCAGGGCATTTTATACTACCCTTAAATACTGATTTATTATTGTCATCAATAAGTTTATCTATCCACCACATCCCTTGCGGGTCATCTACGGGATATTTTTCGCCATTTGAAGCCATTTTAAACGACATTTGTCGCCCGTATTCTTTCTTACCGTTTAATTGGCTTTCTACCCATTCTTCTTGGTCATTTAATTCTTTAATGTTAAAATGACATTGGTTGTTGGCTGTATTAAATACTTCTTCGGGGTTGAACGGAAACATCCGTATTTCTTCCTGTAATTTTTCAGGATCGTTGGCTTTTATCTTTCGCTGTAACTCACAATAAGCCTTACACCCCATTGTCGGGTCAAGGGTGTTTGGGTCGTTTTTAAGCCATTCCATTTGTTCTTCCGTTGGTGTATCCCATACAGAATTACCGTATTTATCAATCCATCCACCATCCCTGCCACCCATATAACCGGGAATAAACTGCCTGTATAGTTTGTTTTGTGTCTGCCCTAATACATCACGTACAAGCTGGCTTGACTCTCGCCAAACTAATTTGTAGTTATCACCACCCTTATCACCTTTGTTAACCGTTGTAATAAGCATCATTCGCCCTATATTCTTACCCGCTACAATACTTTGGGATGCTATTTCCATGTATTCATAGATATTTACATCTTCCCATTTTGCAGCCTCATCAAGTAGTAAAAACCATAAACCATCACCGTCAAACACGTTACTTGCAGGCGCGCGAAATTCAATCTTGTTATTTAAACCTTCTTTTGATGCACCTATACCCTTTTCCTTTGTGATACCACCCGCCTTTTTAATGATATTCATTGTGGTTTTAGGCAAGTCATTACCACTAATACGGGGTTTTAAAAAGTTGGGTAGGTTAGCGTAACCGTTTACAAGCATTAATTGAAATATCTTTTCAGCGTCCTTGTTTGACTTTGAAGTGATACCCTGTTCGGTATTTTTCATTAATACCACACCAAACTGAAGCATAACAGACATACACATAGAGGATACACCCTTACGTCTGCCTTTCATGGTATTCCCGCCCCTGCATTTAGGGTCATTAAATACTAATTCAATAAATCTTAGGAAATATAAAGAAGTGTCACGGTATTCGGGATAACCGCCTTCCTTGAGGACGAACCACTGATGGTAAAAATATGCGAAGTGATTAAGATAGGTAGGGCGGCCTTCAATCATTACCCATTCACCATAAAGGATGCGGTCTATTTCGTCGTAATACCACTCAAGCTGTCCGGGTTCGGGGTCATCCCACCAAACAGCCCCTAATTTGGGGTCATCGTTCCAATCCCATTGTTCGTATTCGGTATGCCTTGTCCAATACTGGTCTTTTACTTTAAGTTTGTCACCCCTAATCTTTTTAGGTATTTCGGGCGTTTTATAAATTAAACCTTCATAAATTTCAAACTCTTGAACGGCCATTTTTTCTTTCCTCTAATACGTGTTCATAGATGTTTCCACCGGGTTTTAACCTAACCTTTGATTGCTCTTGTTGCGAAGCCAACCCACCTTTAAAATGTTGACTCAACGCCTTTATTTTATCAAATTTATCAAATAAAACCATAATTCTTTCAAAAGTTTTATCTTTGGCATCTGCTGATAAAAGTGTAAGCCTCGATTTAGCTACATCACTATCCCCCTCTGACACCCATTCAACAGCATCACCATCGCAAATTAAGTTTAAGTCATCCGCAAAAACCCTACTTGCTGTGTTAAGTGCCATAATAAGTTCAGATGACCCGTTAAGACATCCTTCAAGGTACTCAATATACGCAATTTGCGTTTTACTTAATCCTTTTAAATCGGGTTTTTTCATAACAATGCGTTTTTAATCTTTTTCTGCTTTATTTTAGCCCTTGCACCTGAAAATCTTTTCATAGATGCTATTTCATCATCTAAATTTAACAAGTGCGTGTTCTCGTTAAAAATTACCTTGAACCTATCCATAGCTGCGTGACCGTTTGGTGTGAGGAAATACCCCTTTCTTGGTCTTCCTTTAGGGGTCTTTTTTGGCAAGTCAACGGATTGCATCAACCCCATTTCTATAAGTTGCTTAATCTTTACCTCAAACACCCTTACTTTAAACAAGGCAAAATCAGATCGTAATATCATCTGATAGTAAGAGCATATAATCAATACCGTTGCTAACTGAAGGTTTAGCTTTTGTTCCCTTTTCCATATTTGTAGAACAGGGAGTCCAACAACTGTCCAATAGTATTTAGGGTCTTTTTGTAGCACCCTGACACGTTGCATTAGTTCTTTATTGCCGGATAATTTATATTCTGATAGTTCATCGTACTTTTGTCGAAGTATCTTTAGCCTTGTCCTTAAACGCTTAATGGTAGCTATTCTTTCAATATCTACCTGTTCCTTTTTTTCTTTGGTGCTTTTTGTTTTGTGACCTACGTACCGTTGAACTGACCCTATCGGCGCGTACCCCTTTACAAACTGTCCTTTATTGTTTCTAACTGTCTTTTTAGGGACACCATTCATGGTGTAGTTAGGGTCATCAATGTCACAGACTCTTTCGATATTATCCATTTATTACCTCCTACCTTTACGCCAAAATTTCTGTTAACAATAATTTCTTCACCCTCCATATCCCCTTTTAGAACTTTAGCTTTTATTGTCTTGGGTTCGGGAACGGGTTTAAATTCCATACCCTCTATATGCCAACCATGTTTACGGCAAAAGTCAATATGATTGTATATCTCTTGATTCTTTTCCATCCTTTCCTCATCATCCTTGCCGTAGATATATTCCACTAAAAGATTTTCATTAACAGGATTTCCGTTTACTGCCGCTATTTCACTTTCCCTTAGCTTAATATACCGTTGACCATTATATATCAACCAATATTGGTTTCCGTCAATCGTTGTTACAAGGTCGCCAATATTGGCTATGCTATTTTCAGGGATATGTGATATTCTAATGCTTATTTTGTCTTTTTCTTCAATGGTTGTGCTTAGTATAATTCCCGCAGGTGTCTTTTCGGGTTCTACAAACACCTCATAACCTAAATAGGTATTTTCAGCCATTTCAATAGTGCCGCCAATAAAAAAGTATATCAACGCTTCGTCAATAATAGCCCTTTCGTCGTCTACCCATTTGGCTATCTCATAAGCCCCGTAATACACAAATGCATCCCTACCCTCATGTTTACCGCTTAGTATAGTTACCTTTTGTGGGTTGATTAACCGCCTGTCTGTTGTAACACCCTTACGGGTCTCGTTATCGTCTTCGTTTTGTTGTACGTGTAC
>TBL_comb48_EPIDRAFT_1000555_pt1 | contig 29114 bp, 38 predicted proteins | sample TroBogEpilimnion_37_FD_10681 | JGI IMG/M metagenome (IMG submission 10681) | reverse complement strand
ATACAGAGGTTTATAAATGGGTAGAAGAACAGGGAATTAGAATAGATAACAAATTATTTGAAAAACATTTTAAAACTAACACTGATAGCAGGTCAATTTCTGGAGATATTATATACACAAGTTATAATCTTTACAATATAACTTCTAGGCCTACTAATTCATTTAACGGAATAAATTTTTTAGCTTTAAATAAAGATAATAATTGCAGATCTGCTTTCATACCTAAGAATGATATATTCATAGAATTTGATTTTGATGCATATCATTTAAGATTAATAGCTAATAAGTTGAATATAAATTTACCTTTTAGTGAATCAATACATGAATACCTGGGTAAACAATATTTTAATAAGAGTAAATTAACTGATCAAGAATATGCAGAGTGTAAAAAGATTACTTTTAGACAATTATATAACGGAGTTGAAAAAAAATATAAAAAAATAGAATTTTTTGAAAAAATAGATATGTTTATACAATATTTGTGGGGAACTTTTAAAGAAAGAGGATACATCAAACTACCTAATGGTAGAAAATTAAAAGATAATAATGAATTTAATCCTACTAAGTTGTTTAATTATTATGTACAGTGTTTAGAAACAGTAAATAACATAAATAAACTAGTTAAATTGAAAGAACTTCTGAAAGATAAAGAATCTAAACCTGTTTTAATAGTTTATGATTCTATTTTAATAGATTATTCTAAAAAAGACGGAAAAGAAGTCTTATTTAAAATACAAGACATATTACAAGAGGGAAATTATGTAGTTAAAATAAAAAGTGGATTAAATTATAATTTCTCTTAAAAAATCAACTATTTATAAGGGAATAAAATATTTATACAGGACTAATATATAAAATAAATTGAAAAATAAGTTATTTTCTACTTTTACAGAAAAAGAAAAATTAGAAGAAACTCTAAATACTATAACTTATGAGTATACTATACTATACAATAAAATTTTTGTTTTAGAATCTCCAGAATCACAAGAATATCTTTGCACTTATAACATAGAAGTACCAGAAGGCTCTACTAAAATATTACCTAACACTATATTAGTACACAGAAAAAAAGAAACTAATACCCTCTACACTATAAACAGCTTAAATCTCCTTATTAAATCTCTAAACAATGGAGTATTAGATCATTCATTCAAAATCACTTGGGAAAACTACAGAAATACTACCCTACTAACTCAAGGTAATGAACTAAAAAAGCTAAATACAAAAATTTATAAAATAATTTTAATTTAGATTTGGTAAATTAAAATATTGTTTCTATCTTTATATTAAATAACAAATTTTTAAAAACAAAAAGTTATAATTATGATTACAGCAGACTCTATTAAGAGCAAGTTGTCCATCTTTAAGGATGCGAGCAACAACAAGAACAGTGAACGGTATGAAGACCTTAAAAAAGTAAAGGAAAAAATACTATGGTCACCAAAACCTGGCAAACACGTTGTTAGGGCAGTACCTAATGAAAAGGATTCGGAGAACCCTTTCATTGAATTATTTATTCATTTTAATATAGCCAACAGGACTATATTATCTCCTAAAAACTTTGGGGAACCTGACCCTATTATTGAATTTTCAGAAATGATGATTGAAGAGGCTAGTAAAGAGCCAACAGGTACTCTTACTTACAATGTTGATAAGTACAAAGCAGCCAAAAAATTAGAACCTGCTATTAGGTATTACATACCTGTAGTTGTTAGAGGGGAAGAGGATATGGGTGTTAGGTACTGGGGATTTGGTAAAAAGAACCTAGAATCTTTAATTAAAATTTTAGAGGATGAAGATTACGGTAATTTTACTAGCATTGAAAGTGGATTTGATTTGACTGTTGATGTGGTTTCAGCAGCAGAAGCAAAAAAAGAGTATCCTGAAATCACTGTTAGGCCAAAACGTACAAGTAGTAAACTATCAGAGGACAAAAAGATGATTTCTTTGTGGACTAAGAACCAACCTGATATCTACAGTGCATTCCTAATTTACACTTATGATGAGATTGAATCTCTATTTCAAAAGTGGATAAGGGATCCTAAAAACACTTTATTCAACGCTACTACTGTTATTTCCGTTAAAACTACTAAGTATAACGAGAATTCAAAACCTAAAAAGGAAACTGTTCCAGAATCTGAAAATGAAGAAGTTGAAACAATAAGTGCCCCTAGTGAGGTTACTCTTAAGAAATTAAAAGAGTTATTTGAAGAGGAAGATTAAATAGATGTCAAAAAATAAAAGCTTAACTAAAGCAATAGAGGGTGCTGTACAAGATAGTTTTGATTTGGATAAATTCATGGAATCAAAAAATCTTACAAGCACCCCTATTAAGATGAAGGATGAAAAGTGGATTCCTTTGTCTGAAGCATTCCGAGAATGTACTTCTATTCCTGGCATACCAATGGGTCACATTACTCTTTTGAGAGGTCATAGTGACACAGGAAAAACAACCGCTTTACTAGAAGCAGCCATTGCTGCCCAAAGTATGGGTATATTACCTGTGTTTATTATAACTGAAATGAAATGGAGTTGGGATCATGCTATTATGATGGGATTGAAAGTACAAGAAATAGCCAATGAGGATGGAGAAATAGTGAACTATAAAGGTAATTTTATATATGTAGACAGAGAAAAACTGAATACTATAGAAGATGTTGCTTCTTTTATTGCTGATTTAATAGATGAGCAGAAAAATGGAAGACTACCTTGTGATTTACTTTTTCTTTGGGACTCTGTAGGATCAGTACCTTGTAGACTATCAGTTGAATCTAACAAAAACAACAATGAATGGAATGCAGGTGCTATGTCCCAACAATTTGGTAATTTTATTAATCAAAAGATTGTCTTGTCTAGAAAACAAAGTCAAAAATATACTAATACTTTGGTAGCTGTGAATAAGATATGGGTAAGAAAACCTGAAAATGTAATGGGGCAACCTAAGATGGCTAATAAAGCTGGAAATACTATGTATTCTGATGCTTCATTGGTTATAACTTTTGGTAATGTTTCCACATCAGGTACCCAAAAAATAAAAGCAACTAAAAAAGGAAAAGATGTAGAATTTGCTAAACGTACTAAAATCTCCGTAGATAAAAACCACATCAATGGAGCTACTTCAGTAGGTAAAGTATTAGCTACTTCTCACGGATTTGTTATAGATGATAAAAAGCATTTAGATGAGTACAAAAAACAACACTCAAATGAATGGTTAAGGATTCTTCAAACAGATGACTTTGATATTGTAGAAGAAGAAGAAGATTCTAACGATTACTTCAATTCTTCAGAATCTGATGATTAAATATCTTCTTTAAAAAAGATACAGTTATTTGAAAAAATAGCTGTATCTTTACCTATCTTAAAAATATAAAGTTATGACACGAATAAACGTAGGGGTAGACGTAAAAAGTCTTACCAACAAACACCTATTGGCTGAAGCTAGGGAAATTAAAAGGATACCTAATATGGTGTCTAAAGGAAGATGTAATTTAAAGAATATTCCTGACAAGTTTACTTTGGGTAAAGGACATGTTAGTTTTTTCTATGATAAATTAAAATATCTAAGAAATAGGTATGATGATCTTTATAAAGAATGTAAATTTAGGGGATTTAATGTGCAAGATTATTCAGAATCCTGGAATAATGTTCCAACAGAACTAATGAATGATTATATTCCTACTACAGAAGATATTCAAATAGTGGAAGAGAGAATCGCTGAGAGATTGAGTAACCCTATATCTAAACAAAAACAATTGCATGGATCAATATAAAAGCAGTAGACCAGAAGGTCTGACTAAAAGTAGTCATGTTTTAATAGTAGATGCTCTTAATTTCTTTTTAAGGAGTTTTGCTAAAGTAAATCATGTAACTACTAATGGAGAGCATATAGGAGGATTAGCAGGGTTCTTAAAATCTTTAGGATTCTTAATAAAAAAACTAGGTCCTACTAGAGTAATACTAGTGTTTGATGGAGAAGGGGGATCTACTAATAAAAGATACCTTTACCCAGAATACAAAGCTAATAGGCATTTAGAAAGGGTAACTAATTGGGAAGCATTTGAAGATCAAGAACAGGAGTCTGATGCTATGATAAGTCAAATAGTAAGATTGATTGGATATTTGAGATGTTTACCTGTAGATATTGTAATTTTAAATAAAATAGAGGCTGATGATGTAATAGGATATCTTGTCACTAAATTTAATAAAAAAGTTACAATAGTTTCTACTGACAGAGATTATCTTCAATTAGTATCTGACAGGGTAAGTGTTTATTCTCCAACAAAGCAATTATTATATTCTCCTAAATTGTTAAAAGAACAATACGGAGTATATCCTCAAAACTTTCTTACTTGTAAAATAGTGACTGGAGATGATGGGGATAATGTACCTAACGTAGCAGGTATTAAAATTAAAACCTTATTGAAATTATTTCCTGAACTAGCAAGTGAAGAAGAAATAAGTTTAGATTATATTTTAGAAAAATCTAAAAAAGAAAAAGGTAAAAAATATGTGGATATTTGTAATTATGAACATCAATTAAGAATAAATAAAAAATTGATGGATCTTAAGAATTTAAACATTCCTCAACAAGACAAAGATTATTTAGATGAAGTAGCATCTTCCCCTAATAACTCTTACAACATGGTATCATTCTTAAAAATGTTTAATAAGGATCAACTAGAAAAAACAATACAAAATCCTAATAATTGGTTAAGTGATACTTTTGTAAAATTAAAATTATATAAACCCGATACTAATAACAACATATGACAGTTTTAGATAGATTAGAATCCTACGGAAAGGGATTTCAAATAAAAATTATAACTTCTTTAATGAATAATAGGGAGTTTCTTCTTACAATTTATGACATAATAGAATCTGATTTTTTTGATAATCCTGCTGATAAATGGATTGTAGATAAAATTATAAACTACTATAAAACTTATAAAATACCTCCTACTTTAGAAGTTCTAAAAATAGAGTTAAAGAAAGTAGAAAATGACGCTCTTTCTGAAGCAATAGCTTTTCAACTTTTAGAAGTTAAGAAAATCTTAAAAGATGAACTTCAAGTAGAAGATAGAGATTTTCTAGAAAAGGAATTTTTAGATTTTTGTAAGTTCCAACACTATAAAAAATTTATTCATAATTCTATTCAATATTTAGAGTTAGGAGACTTGAAAACTATAGAGTCTATGTCTAAAAGTCTAGGAAGAATAGGAGAAGGAAGAGATATAGGCCATGAATATGATAAAGATACAGAGGTAAGATATCAACAAGCAGAAAGAAAAGAAATACCTACTCCTTGGGAAGTTATAAATGATTTATTATTAGGAGGTTTAGGTAAGGGGGAGTTGGGATTAGTATTTGGAGGACCTGGATCAGGTAAAAGTTGGTTTTTAGTGAATATAGCTGCAGCAGCAGCGAGAGAGGGTTTTACTGCTTATTATTATACATTAGAATTACCTGAATATTACGTAGGAAAAAGATTTGATTCCCTATTTACCGGTATAGATGTTAGAGATTTAGCAGATAGGAGAGAAGAGGTAGATGAAGCAGTGAGTAAATTAAAAGGTAAGCTTATAATTAAAGAATATCCTATGAAAAAAGCTTCAATAGCAAGTATACATGCTCACATACAAAGATCTATAACCTTAGGTAATAAGACACCTGATGTAATTGTAATAGATTACTTGGATTTGTTAAGAAACGATAGAAATTACCATGAGAGAAAAGAAGAATTGGATGATATCTACGCAGCAGCTAGAGGCATGGCACAAGAATTAGGTATTCCAATTTGGTCAGCATCTCAATTAAATAGGTCTGCAGCTCAAGATAATAAAACTCAAGCAGATAAAATTGCTGGATCTTATGAAAAAATAGCTATTGCAGATTTTGGATTAGGTATTTCACGTAAAGATGAGGATAAAGCTAATGATGAAGGCAGGATTACAGTTATGAAAAATAGATTTGGACCTGACGGTAAAACTTACGTTGCTAGCATAAATACTAAAAACGGAAATATACAAATTTCTGATTTAGAATGGTCTTTAGACAATGATAGTAGTTACTCAAAACCTAATAAATCTACTAATAATGCAATTACTTCTGAAGATATGAGTTTTTTACAAAAATCATTATTCAAAATGAATATGTGATAGTATTTATTATAACAAAAACAAATTAAAATATGAGTCTCTTAGGTTTATTTCAAAAAAACGGAGATATTTACGCTCCAAAAGCTTCTCAAATAAATAATGGTATAAATACCATTGTATCAGAAAAGAATACTTCAGTTACTAATGATTTAGTTAGTGACTATCTTTCGGATACTAATTATAATCTCAGACCTAAACCTGGACAAATAACCTATCAACAACAATTACAAAATATTGTTAATCAGGGAGGAGAACTCTAAAATAATCTAATAAAATAAATTTATTTATACGTTAACTAAGTAAGAAATTCCTTAGATTGGAATTCTATTTTTAAAAATTAAAAAATAACATGGATATCTCTCAAAAAATTTTAAGTGATGTAACAGTTTACATGAAATATGCTAAGTATCTTCCTGAATTAGAAAGAAGGGAAACTTGGGAAGAATTAGTAACTAGAAATATGGAAATGCACCTAAAAAAGTTTCCTGATTTAGAATATGAAATTAGAGAAGCTTATAAGCTGGTATATGATAGAGAGATATTACCTTCTATGAGGTCTATGCAATTTGCAGGAAGACCTATAGAAATAAATCCCACAAGAATATATAATTGTTCTTACCTGCCCATAGATGATATAAGGGCTTTTAATGAAACTATGTTTCTTTTACTTAGTGGTACTGGAGTTGGTTTTTCAGTACAAAAGCATCATGTAGATAAATTACCTGAAATACGTAAATCTAATTTAAAAAAACATAAAAGATATTTAATAGGAGATAGTATAGAAGGATGGTCTGATGCAATTAAAATGCTAATTAAATCTTACTTTACGGGAGGACCTACTATAAGTTTTGATTTTTCAGATATAAGACAAAAAGGTATGAGATTATTAACCTCTGGAGGGAAGGCACCCGGACCTCAACCCTTAAAAGAATGCTTGTTAAAGATAGATGGAGTTTTAAATTTAAAAGAAGATGGTGAAAAATTATCTCCTATAGAAGTATATGATATTATATGCCATATAGCAGATGCAGTACTGGCAGGAGGCATCCGTAGAGCAGCTCTAATCTGTTTATTTAGTGCTGATGATGATCAGATGATATCTTCTAAATCGGGAGCTTGGTGGGAATTAAATCCTCAAAGAGGAAGATCTAATAATTCTGCAGTTTTATTAAGAAATAGAGTAACAGAAGATTTCTTTTTTGAACTTTGGGATAAAATAAAAGCTAGTGGAGCAGGAGAGCCTGGATTATATTTATCAAATGATAAAGATTGGGGGACAAACCCATGCTGTGAGATTAGTTTAAGACCTTTCCAATTTTGTAATCTATGTGAAGTGAATGTGTCTAATGTAAAATCTCAAGAAGATTTAAATAAAAGAGTAAAATCTGCAGCTTTAATAGGTACTTTACAAGCTAGTTATACTAATTTCCATTATTTAAGACCTATATGGCAAAAAACCACAGAAAAAGATGCTCTAATAGGGGTAGGTATGACCGGTATAGGATCGGGAGTAGCAGGTAAATTAGATTTAAATGAAGCTTCTCAAATAGTAAAAGAAGAGAATGAAAAAATAGCTAGATTAATAGGAATAAATCCTGCCGCTAGAGCTACAACAATAAAACCTTCTGGAACCTCCTCTTTAGTTTTAGGCACTTCTTCCGGAATACACGCTTGGCATAATGATTATTATATAAGAAGGATAAGAGTAAGTAAAAATGAGGCCATATACACTTATTTATCAATATATCATCCAGAATTAGTAGAAGATGAGTATTTTAGACCCCATGATACGGCTGTAATATCTATTCCTCAAAAATCTCCTGAAAATTCTATTTTAAGATATGAATCTCCTATAGAATTACTAGAAAGAGTTAAACACTTTTATAAGAATTGGGTAAAACCTGGACATAAATCAGGTCAAAACACTAATAATATATCAGCAACAGTCTCTATTAAGGAAGAAGAATGGGAGGAAGTAGGAAAATGGATGTGGGAAAATAGAAAATCATATAATGGATTATCAGTATTACCTTACGATTCAGGCACATATAAACAAGCTCCTTTTGAAGATTGTACAAAAAATCAATATGAGTCTATGATGAAGGTTTTAAATGATGTTGATTTATCTAGAATAGTAGAAATGGATGATAATACGGCACACACTGCAGAACTTGCTTGTGCAGGCAATAATTGTGTTATTGTTTAATAATCAACTATTTATTACTATATGAAAAATACTTTACTACAAGAATGTGTAATAGCATCATTAGAAATTGATGGTCAAATGATCATTGCTAAAAATAGAGATCGTAAATATGATCCTAAAGTGGAGATTATACATGAATTGATAGACGGTGTAGAGGTAGTTTATTGGCATGATACTATAACTGACTGGTCAGAAGGTATGAATGAGTACGGTATAGGAATAGTAAATGCTTGCCTTATGGTAAAAGCTGATGAAGCTGAAGGAAAAAAGGATGAAGATGGTAAAGCTAAAGGATTATTTCTATCTAAAGACGGTTTTATAATAAGAGCATCTTTAAAGAGTAAGAAATTATCAGATGCAATAAGGGATGCTATAACCTATCCTGGAAAAAACCCTAAAAACAAAGGTATAAAAGGAGAGACTATAGTAGCAAATGCTAAACAAGCTTTTATTATAGAGCATACTTCTAGAAATCTACCAGTAATTAGAAAGGTTAAAAAAGGAGCAGTAGCTGTAAGGACTAATCATGGTATAGTATACAAAGAAGAGGGGTATACTGAAGGTAAACCTAGAGAATCTTCTATTTCTAGGATGAAAATAGCTAAAAAAGAGCTAAAAAAAGTAACAAAACCTTCTGAAGTGTTACCTACTTTAGCTAAGCAATATACTAAAGATCCTTTTTTAAATCCTTATAGAAGAGATAATCCTTCTGGTATGGTTACTACAGGTCAAATAATGATGAACTTAGGTAAAAAAGAAGTTTATGTTAGATTAGATGATGAAAATTCTGAATTTGAAGGTTATAAAAATAAACTTCCTAAAGGATATGAACCTAAAATAAAAGTATTCTACGGTAAAGAAAATAAGAGATTAATATAAGAAGGGATATGGTGAGATTATGGAGAATAAAAGAGATTTTATTGAAGGCATTCATTATAAATTAGAAGAGGGGAGAGTAATATTTCTCCCCATTTTCCATATTGAAAGGGGATATTGTTGTGGATGTCAGTGTTTAAACTGTCCTTATAACCCAAGACACGTAAAAAATACTAAAAAACTTCAAAGTAAATTTGATATTTCAAAATAAAGTTAGTATCTTTATTTAATATGAAATCTATTAAAGCAATTAAAGAATCTAAAACGGTTCACATTGGTGACATGGCTAGGCTAAGTGACCTTGACGCAGAAGAAAGAGTAAGATTGGGATCCTGGATGTATATTTCTAAGGCTGAGTACAAAAAAGGAACAACAATAGAAACTGCTCAATCTAAAAAAATTGAAGAAGAAAAGAAAGAAAAAACTTTGAGTAAAAAAGCAGAAAAACATTCTAAGCTAAAAGAAAAACAAAGATGAGTTATTCAAGATGGTCAAATAGTAGATGGTACACCTTTTGGAGTTCTACCATTGATTCAGAAATGGAATTTAAATATCCTTCAAAAGATTTAAAGTATAAGCAAACTTTTGAAATATGTGATATCCCCTCCTACTATTTGACTTACGGGGATATAGAAGTTAAAGGAATTAAAAAAATATTAGAAGAAGTAGAAGATTTATATTCTAAAGATCTGCCTTTTAGAGAAAGTATTGAGGCTATCAAACTACTCTTTAAAGAACAAGTAGTTCCTAGAACTCCTCCAACTTGGAGAGAAATGAGGGAATTACAAGATTATATTTTTGAATTTAAAAAGGATGTAGATAATCATTTTAAATTATTTAATTTTATTAAATATGAGTGGTATTATCCTATTAGGAATAAAATATTATTAAAATGGAAAAAGATAAAAAAAAAGAAGACCCGTTTAATTCGTTAAAATATAAATTTGAAAATACTAAAGTAAAAATAGTTAAGTCAATAGCTAAATTATTTGGTATTAAGGTATTCTTGTATAGAGGATACTCTTACGGTCAAATAATTGATGGAGATTCTGATTTAATCCCCTATGTGGATTTTGTAAGTTATATTTTTAAAAGAAACCCTTGGAAAAGTAAATAAATAATATGATAAAAATAGATGTAAGTAAGTATAAATCACTAGACGCGGCTCTAAAAGCTTATAAAGCAAAGCATTTAAAAATAGGAATAGTTAAAGAATTGAGGGAAAGACAAGAATATGTTAAACCTTCAGTTGCTAGAAGAATGGAGATAGAAAAAGCTAAATATAAACAAGCTATAATAACCAAAAACAACAATAAATGATATGACTTCTCCAGAAGAGTATTATGAAGCAATAAAAGAAGTAGGTGAGGGCAGTTTATATTATCTTGTAAGTAAACCTAATATAAAAGATGAATTTATTTGGGAACCTGTTCACATAAATACTAAAAATAAAGAACAGACTATAAATACTTTAACTAGGGTATCTCAAAAACCTAATTTCATAGCATTCCCAGGAACTGCAGAACATTCAAAAATAGTAAACGATTTATAAATACTATGATTAAATTAATAGATTTGATAAAAGGAACAGCTAGAGATCCCTTTACAGGAGAACTGTATGAAGGTTTAATTAAGACAGTTGAACCTGAAAAAGCTAAAGAACTATTAAAAAAGAATAACCCTGATATCATAGATTATATTTATGTTTCTACTGACGGTTATTTAATAATAAGTTGTGTATTAGAATACCCAGATGAAAAAACCTCTAATTATACTACAGGAAATATAGTAAATCAAAATTTATCTAATTTAATAAAAAATATAAATAATTTAGGTTATTATATATCCAATTACGGAACAAGAGCAACTGTTGAAAATAGATATAATCCTTCTGTATTTAGGGACTTTATAAACAATCACCAACCGGAAGAAGTATATTTAAGAATACAGCCAAAATATGGAGAAGAAGTTACAACTGAAGTACCAGAAATATTGTATCATGTGACAGATTCTAGATATATTTCAAATATAAAGAGGATAGGATTAACTCCCAAAACAAAATCCAAATTAGCTTATCATCCTGAGAGGATATATTTAGCTAGGACTAAAAGTGCAGCTGCTATAATAGCTGATAGAATGGAGGAATTAAATGGAAATTATAAACCTATAATATTAAAAATAGATAGAAATAAATTACCTAAACAAACTATTTTCTTTAATGATACTGATTTTAATAAAAAAGGAGTTTATATTTTAGGAAATATACCCCCATCAGCAATTATTAATTTAAATGAAATCTAAAGGATTTGGAGATACTCTGGCTAATATTTTTAAATTTTTTAAAATAGATATATTAGTTAAAAAAATAATTTCTATATTTGGAGTCAAAGATTGTGGATGTACAAGAAGACAATCTAAATTAAATAAACTGTTTCCATATAAGAAATGAAAAAGTTACAAAAGGTTACTCAAGAAAAGAATTACGTCACAGTTACAGATGAAAAAACCTTATTACAGCTTATAGAACATATAGAAAATAACGTTCTTATAGCTTATGATACTGAAACTACTAGTTTAAACCCTAGAACAGGTACTATAATAGGATTTTCCGTATCTGCAGAAATAGGAAAAGGTTTTTATTTCCCAACTCACATATGGAAAGATGATAGATTAGAAGAAGTTATTATATCAAATAAAGGTGCTAATAAAATAGCTAAAATAGTTTTACAAAAACTACAAGGCAAAAATTTAATAACCCATAATGGATCATTTGACTTAAGATACACTAAAAATTTCTACAAAGTAAACTTACTATCCTCTTTACATGCAGATACAACTTTATTAGTTCACACTGTATTAGAAGAAGGAGCCTTTGGATACGGTAAACCTTTTGGTTTAAAGTCTATTGCTAAGATGATTCAAAAAGAAATAGGCTTAGACGTAGAAGTAGAAGCTAATGAAGAACAGATAGAACTAAAAGAGAGTATAAAAAAGAATGGTGGGTCTGTTACTAAAGGAAATTATGAACTATATAAGGCAGATTTAGAAATACTTTCTAAGTATGCTTGTGCTGATACAGACTTAACATTAAGAATATATCATTATTATTTAGATATATTAAAAAAAGAAGGATTAGAAGATTTCTTTTTTGAAGAAGAGGTTATGCCAGTTTACAAGGAAGTTACTATTCCTATGGAAGATAGAGGTATAAGATTGGATATACCTTTGTTAGAATCAACCAGGGACCGTATTATTAAAGATATGGAAACCAAATCTAAATTAGTTATAGAGGGATTGTTAAAAGAACCTGAAGTAAGAAACTGGATCATGAAACAGGCTATAACTACATTTCCTCCTAAGAATAGAGGTGCTTTTGCACAAAAGTTGCTGGAGATGAATAAGATAGAGCTCCCTAGATCTGAAAAAAATAATAAATTAGTGATAACTAAATCAACTATTTTTACTCTACCTGAAAGTAATATTAAAAATTATCTTACTACAGGAGATTTAAAAGAGTTAACTGAGTTACAATACTATGAAGTAGCCATATCTCTTTGGAAAGAATTTAATAAAGGGGAATTTATAAACATACAATCTAAAGATCAACTAGGTAGAATAGCATCAGAGGCATTAGGTTTGGAACCTTTATCAATAACTGAAAAAGATAAATTTCAGTTTAATGAGGAATTTGTACAATCAATAAAAAATAAATATGATTGGGCAAAAAATTTAAGAATATATAATAAACTATCTAAAATAAAAAGTTCTTATATAGATAGATTTTTAGATGTTCATGAGAATGGTATATTTTACCCTTATTTTAAACAGCATGGTACTTTATCTGGAAGATACGGATCAGACTTACAACAACTACCTAAACCTTTAGAGGAAGGAGAGGATGAAGATATAATAATGTATTATACTAACTTAGTAAGAAGATTTTTTATATGCAGGGAAGGAAGTATTTTCATAGATACGGATTATGCTTCATTAGAGCCTAGAGTATTTGCTTCAGTTGCAGGAGATCAAGGTCTAAAAGATATTTTTAATAATGATTTAGATTTTTATTCTCACATTGCTATAAAAACAGAAAAATTAGAAGGAGTTAGTGCTCACACTAAAGCAGAGAATTTCTTAAAAAAAGTAAATCCTGTTAAAAGACAACAAGCAAAAGCATATTCATTAGGAGTGCCTTACGGTATGACTGGTTACGCTTTAGCTAAAACCTTAGATATACCTACAGAAGAAGGAGATAGGCTTGTAGAAGGTTATTTAGATGGATTTCCTGAATTGAGAAAGTGGATAGATGACTCTAGAGCTTTTGTTAAAGCTAATGGATACATTAAAAATAAAGTTGGAAGAATAAGACATTTACCCTTGGCTAAATACGTGTATGATAAGTGGGGAGATGGTATATTAAATTGGAATTTTAGACAAAGTATGTCTGGAGAACATCCTTCAGAACAAGATAGAGTATTATCCTATTATAGAGACTATAAAAATGCTCTTAATAATTCATTAAACTACCAGATTCAGAGTTATTCTGCTTCTATAGTTAACAGGGCTGCCTTGAAAATAAATAGAAAATTCAGACAAATTAATATAAAAGGACAAGTTATAGCTCAAATACATGACCAGTTGATTTGTGAAGTTGAGGAAGATCATAATAAAGAGGAAGCTTGTAGAATAGTACAGGATTGTATGGAAAATACTATAAAATTAGAAGGAGTACAATTGATAGCAGTACCTGAAATAGCTAGAAATTTTGCAGATGGTCATTAAACGTACATTTTAATTTTAAATGAAATATACTATTTATTATATATGAAAAATCTATATCAGATAATTAAAGAATCTATGGGATTAAATGAAGATTTATTAGTTAAAAATGATCCTGAAACTAAAAAATTAATAGTATATTCTGATAGAACGGATCAAGGAGGTTCTTATAAAGAAACAGCTCCTTTAAAAGCTAAGTTTAATGAATTAGGGTTTACTTACAGAGGAGATTTAAAAGCCTATGCTTGTGATTATAAAAGTGAATCAGAAGCAAAAGATAAATTAAAAAGAATAAACTCTTTTATAAAAGTACATAATAAAAGTAGGGATATAATAGAAGATTTAGAGCAATTAGAAAAATTTATAAAAAATCAAGATATAGACCCTTCTAAAGAGTCTTTAATAGCATCAAAATTAGAGCAATATGTAAAAGATTTAGCTAATGCTACTGATGAGAAGGCTTTAAGTCAAGAAATAAGAAATTATCTTGAATTTTTTAGTAAATTTCATAATTATTCTTGGTCAAATGCATTATTAATACGTATTCAAAAAAGAAATGCTACTAAAGTTGCAGGATATAATAAATGGAAAGAACTTGGAAGAGGAGTTGTAAAAGGGGCTACTCAAATATTAATATGGTATCCTATGTCAAAAAAAATAGAAGACACGGAACCTGGGGAGGATGATGCTCAAGAGGTAGATGACGCTGTTAAAAATAAAAAAATAATTAAGGGATTTAGATTGGGTTCTGTTTATGATATATCAGATACTTATAAATTGCAAGGAGGATCAGATATACCGGAGGTTCCTAAATGGTATTCTGATAGTGATGAAAGTGATATAGCTGAGGAATTGTTAGTTAGAATAAGAAAATTTGCAGAATCTTTAAATATAAAATTAACAAAAAGTGATTCTACTAAAGGGGAAAAAGGATATAGTGCTGGGGGACATATTAACATATCATCAGATGTAACAGGTGTAGCTGAGGTTGGTACTTTAATACATGAAATAGCTCATGAATTGATGCACCATAAAGGAAAATCTCCTTTCTATTCAGACAATCCTGACTTACATACTAGAGAGATTATGGAATTACAAGCAGAATCCGTGTCTTTTGTAGTTCTTAAACATTATGATTTACCTGTAGGTCATCAAGCTACTTATAATGCATTATGGAAAGCTAATTCTGAAAAAATAATGGCTAATCTTCAATACATAACTAAATGTGCTAATTATATAATAAAAGGTATTGATTCAAAGGGTGATAATGAAGAAAAAAAACAAGAATTAAAAGAAATAAATAAATTAAAAAGGATAGCTGGCATCATATAATTCTTATTAAAAATTTGTTTTTTAAATAAAAAATGCTTATATTTATTAATAAACCAAAAAGTACTATTAACAGGCTTATATAGGTTTTATTATTATTAAATAACAAGTAAGTATTAAAAACGCTCACTGAAAAGGAGCAAAAAAACAAAAAACTATGAACTCATTAACAAAAATTCCTTCCGTAGATATGTATGATCTACTATGGAAATCCGCTTTAGAGACTAAATCAGTATTCTCTACCCTCTTAGAAAAATTATCACATCCTTTAGACATTTATGAAAATGATAAGTATCTTCAATTTGAAATAGCTGCAGTAGGTTTACGCAAAGAAGATATTGAAGTATTATGTGGGGATGGTCAATTAAGAATTAAATACAATAAAAAAGATGAGGAGGATACAAAAACCTCCATATACAGAGGTATAAAAAGATCATCTTTTGATTTTTTGTGGAAAATATCACCTAAATTTGATGTAAATAGAGTAGAAGCTTCTTTAGATAGGGGATTACTAATCATCAAAATTCCAAAAACATTGGAAAACACTCCACATAAGGTACAAATAAATTAAAAAATAACCTGTTAATAGTACCAAGTTACGAAAAATGCAATTAATAAATTTTGAAGATAAGCTATTTCTTGTAAAAAGAATAATAAGAGAAGATTTAACTCCAATAATAGACAGTTGGAAAGAAGTTCTTAATGCTGATACAGTTTTAAGAAAAGAAGGATTGTTATATTTCTTACAACTTATACCAGAAGCAGAAATAGTAGAGTAAATTAAAAAAAAATAAAAATAAGTATATGCAAAAATTAGAACCACTAAACGGTTACATTGTTTTAAAACCGGTAGAAGAATCAGAACAGATGGCAGGTAACATTATTATCCCTGATATGGGGAAAGAAAGGCCTGAAATCGGAGTAGTAGTAGCAATATCACCTATTTACAATTATCATTCTGACACAGAGATACCCTCTAAACTAGAAATAGGGGATAAAGTATTGTTACCTAAATTAGGATCAGTAAGAATTAGCCTGGATAATGAAGAGTATTATCTAGTAAAAGAATCAGACATTTATTCAAAAATTATTTAAAAATTAAATATGAGTTACACAACAACACTACATGGAGTAGATTTAAAAAACAAATTATTGCTAGGTATTAAGCAATTAAATCAATCAGTAAGTTCAACACTAGGTCCAGGGGGAAGAACAGTATTAATCAAGGATCCTTCTGGAGAAGTAAAAATAACAAAAGATGGAGTTTCAGTAGCTAAATCCTTTCATCAATTAGAAGATCAAGTAGAAGACTTAGGAGCTCAACTTGTTAAACAAGTAGCAATTAAATCTGCAAATGAAGCAGGAGATGGTACCACTACCTCCACTCTTTTAGCTACTACTATGATTGAGGAAGGATTAAAACTCATTAATCAAGGTTCAAATCCTGTAGAAGTTAAAAAAAGTATAGATGATTGCGTTAAGCACGTAGTAGAAGAACTAAGTAAACTTTCTAAAGATATCTCTACTCAAGATCAAATTAAACAAGTTGCTATTATTTCAGGTAACGGAGACACTGAAATAGGTGAATTAATTTCTACTGCAATTGAAAAAGTAGGTAGAGAAGGAATTGTCACTATAGAAGAGTCTAAGACAGGAGAAACCTCTTTAGAGGTAGTAGAAGGAATGCAATTTGATAGGGGATATAAATCACCTTACTTTGTTACTGATAATTCTTCTATGCAAGCTGTTTTAGAAAATCCTTACATTCTTATATATGATGGTAGAATAACTGTAGCATCTGAATTGCTTGGAGTATTAAATAAAGTAAACTCTGAAAACAGGTCTTTGCTTATTGTAGCAGAGGATATTGATGGAGAAGCTTTGGCTACCCTTATTGTAAATAAAATGAGAGGTATAGTATCTGTTGTAGCAGTTAAAGCTCCTGATTTTGGAGATAGGAAAACTTTAATACTGGAAGATTTAGCTATTATAACTAACGGTTCTGTTATTTCAAAAAATAAAGGACAAAAATTAGATAAAATATCTTCTGATGCTTGGTCAACTTTATTAGGTCAATCACGTACTGCAGTAGTAAGTAAAGAATTAGCTACTATAGTTGGAGGAAAAGGCACTTCTGAATCAATTGCAGCTAGAGCTGAAGAAATTAAAACTCAAATTGATAAAGCTACTTCTTTCTTTGAAAAAGAAAAATTACAAGAAAGATTAGGTAAATTAGTTGGAGGAGTAGCTATTATTTCAGTAGGAGGAAATTCTGAAATAGAATTAAAAGAGAAAAAAGACAGAGTAGAAGATGCTCTATTTGCAACTAAAGCAGCCTTAGCAGAAGGTGTAGTTCCGGGAGGGGGTATATCTTTAATAACTGCATTTAATAAAGTTGAAAAAGAACATTTTGAAATAGGAAATAAATTAATAGGTTTTAGCATTGTTGCAAAAGCTTGTTTTGCTCCATTTAAAAATATTCTTTACAATTGTGGTATAGAAGACTATTACTCTGTATTGATTAATATTGATAAAGCTTCTGTTCAAGGAGATTCATCAAGCTCTGATTATTATACTTATGATGCAAAGCAACAAAAATATGTAAATGCATTTGATTCTGGTCTATTAGATCCTACAAAAGTTACTAGAACGGCATTAGAAAATGCAGCCTCAGTAGCTGGTACTATCTTAACCACAGAAAGTGTAATATTTGAGAAAAAAGAAGATAATAAAAAAGAAATCCCATCTATGATGGATCAATACTAAGATAAAATGAAAAAATTAATATTATTAATTACACTGTTGGGTTGTGCTTTATTGGCACAATCCCAAACAGTTGTACACCACAGTTATACTACTTATTATAACTCTTCTAAAGGAGAACCTGACAGTGTATCCTGGAATTTAACACCTTCTATGGTTAATTGTAAAACAACCGTAAGAAAAAATGTATTTGAACCGGATCCTAATATTAAAGAATGTACTAAGCCTTCTTCTTATGTAAATAGTGGATATGATAAAGGTCATTTATTTTCTTATGAAGATGCTATATGTAATCCTATTGATAGAGTAGAATGTTTTTATATGTCTAATATGCTACCACAACTGCATTCTTTTAATGCTGGTGAATGGAAGAAGTTAGAAGTTCAAGAAAGACAGTGGGCAAAGACTCAAACTCTACATATTATAGCTGGAGGAATAGGATCTATTGGTAAATTAAAAAGTGGTGTAAACATCCCTGCTTATTTCTATAAAGCTATTTATATGAACACTGAATGGAAGGTTTATATTATGCCAAATTCAGATAAATCGCAAGGAGTACCTCTTGATAAATGGTTAGTAACTACTCAACAATTAAATAAATTAACTGGATTAAAATTATAACTTGTATTTTTTGATATAAGTTTGTATCTTTATAATAATAGACTTTACTAGAATATATCTAGTATTTATAAAGACACTAAACTAATTGAAAATGAAAAGATTAGCTATTATAATAATGTTATGTGTTAGCTTTTTAACCGCCTATTCTGAGTCTTTGACTAAAGAAAATTTGTGGAAAGAATTATTAGTAGAACACATAAAATACCCTAAATTGGTATTTGCTCAAGCATTGGTTGAGTCTGGAGATTTAAAAAGTAAATTATGTAAATTTAACAATAATTTATTTGGTATGAGATATCCTGAAAACAGAAAAACTTATGCTTGTGGATCTAGAAGAGGGTATGCTAAGTATCAATCCTGGAAAAAATCTGTAATGGATTATGCTCTATATCAACAAGCAGTAATATGCAGAATAGGCTTAGGAGAAAGAGTTTATAGATATCATATAGGAAAGACTTATTCAAGAACAATAGATTATCTTAAACAATTAGATCACAGATTAAAAGACAATAGAAAAGTAACTACTAAAGAATATTTTTATGATTTAGATAAGGTATATTGTTTTAATCCTGATAGTTTTATATATTTAAATAATAAGAAAGATAATTTAAATAAGTTCATATACCTCAATTAGAAACTGTAGGGTGATGGAATTTGGCAAACATGCCCATTTGTCTCATGGGTGAGGAGCTTCTGATAAACTTAGGATAACGGATTGACCACAAGCTAGCATTGTCCTACGGCTAAAGACCTTTTGGTGGTTCGAGTCCACCCCTTACAGCTTATTTTTATTTTAAATAATATTTGCAAAAATAGTAATTTATTACTATATTGTAATTATACAAATTTTTAAAACTCATAAAATGGAAAACCCAAAAATTAACATTTCATTAGACAAAGCACCCCCAATAACCTGTGTTGAATGTGGAGCATATACATTCAGAGAAGTTTTATTCTTAAGAAAAATATCTAGGTTTGTAACAGGAACGAATCAAGACAGTGTACTACCTATCCCTACCTTTGCTTGCTCTAAATGTCACGCTATTAATCCTGAATTTCAACCTAAAGATATATGAGTAATACTATAAAATCTAGTATAGTGTATCAATTACCAAAAGATGGTATTACTAGAGCAGTTATATCAGACTTATCAGATAGAGCTGAAAGAGGATTAAATAAGTACTCAACTACCTTAGAACAAAACAATACTGATGATTTTTTAAATCACTTGTATGAGGAATTATTAGATGCAGCTCAATACATTAAAAAAGAAATAGTAACTAGGGAAACTATTCAACAAATAATTAAAGATACTCCAAATAATCAAGATTTAGGAGAAAAAATAAGAAAGGTATTTAGTGGAAAATAACAAGCTTGAGGAGTTACCTATAAAGACAGTTTCTTATTCTCAATACTCTATGTATAAACAGTGCCCACATATGTGGAATCTTAATTATGCTAAAGGGTTAAAGGTATCTACCTCCAGCATTTACACTGTGTTCGGTACAGCCATACATGAATCTATCCAAAACTATTTAAAAGTACTTTTTGAAGAAGGATCTAAAGAAGCTGATAACATAAATTTATCAGAATATTTTGAAAATAGATTAATAGAAATTTATAAAGAGGAATCTACTAAAGACGGTCATTTTTCTAGTCCTACTCAGTTATACGAGTTTTATGAAGATGCTGTAGGTATCTTAAAAGCTTTCTCTTCTGAAAGAAGTAATATATTCAATAAAAAAAATAAAAAACTAATAGGAATAGAAGTTCCTATATTAAATCCCATACTGTCAAATCTCCCTAATATAAAAATAAAAGGATTTATAGATTTAGTTATTCAAGATACAGAAGAGGATACCTATACTATATACGATATAAAGACTTCCACTAGGGGATGGAGTAAAGAAAAAGAAGATCAGATAAAAATAAATCAGATTCTACTATACAAAAGATACTTCTCAGAAATATATAATATACCTGAAAATAAAATAGATGTAGAATTTTTTATAGTTAGAAGGAAATTAAGTAAAAACCTAAAATTTAATATTTCTAGGATACAAAGATTTACACCTCCTAACGGTAAAAAAAGAGTACAAGAAGCAGTTACAGATTTTCAATCTTTTGTTACAGAAGTTTTTGATCAAGAAGGAAATTATTTAGATAAAGAATATTTTAAGAATACTAATTCTTGTAAATACTGTCCTTTTAAAGAAAAACCTGATTTATGTGATAAAAAAAACAATTAATATATATGTTTTACTAAAATGATATATATTTATATATATACATAAAATAATAAAAATGCATTACGTAGGAAAAAAGAATGATATTTTAACAACAACTAGATTACAAGATAAATTGCTAGAAGCATTTAAAGTGGTTGCTGAACAGAATCATATCACAATGAGAAATCTCATAGAAAGAAGCATGTATCTATATATAAATGATGAAGAGTACAGAAAGAAAATAAATAATCAATTAACTTCTCACTACACTAAAAAATAAAATCTATAATTAAATGAAAGAAGGTTACATTCCACAAGAAAATAGAAAAAAAATTTTATTATTATCAGATGATATTCGTTTTACTAGCGGTATTTCTACGATGGCTAAAGAGATTGTAATAGGTACTGCACATCGATTTAATTGGGTAAATTTAGGAGCCGCAATTCAACATCCTGAACAAGGTAAAAGATTAGATGTATCATCAGATACTAATAATTTAAGCGGTATTACAGATTCTTCTGTTACTATTTATCCTAGTTCTGGCTACGGTACTCCTGAAGTAGTTAGACAGTTAATGGAGATTGAAAAACCGGATGCTATTATGTTTTTTACTGATCCTAGATACTGGACCTGGTTATTTCAAATGGAGAATGAAATTAGGAAAAAGATTCCAATGGCATACATAAATATTTGGGATAATTTGCCTGCACCTATCTACAATTCTGCATTTTACGAATCTTGTGATGCCTTATTTGCTATATCAAAACAAACTGCTAATATTAACAGATTAGTATTAGGAGATAAAATAGGAGATAAAGTAGTAAAATATGTACCTCACGGTATAAATGAAGATATCTTTTATCCTATAAATGAAAATCATTTTCAGTATAGTAAGGTAGAGGATATGAAAACCAAGTTATTTGGTAAAGATATCCCTGAATTTGTTGTTATTTACAACTCTAGAAACATAAGAAGAAAGTGTACTTCAGATTTAATAGCCGCTTATGCGTTATTTTGTGATAATATAGGAAAAGAAAATGCTAAAAAATGTGCTTTGGTACTACATACTCAACCTTTAGATGAGAATGGTACAGATTTACCTGCAGTTATTGATCTTCTTTGTGATCCTGAATACCAAAGAGTAGTATTTTCAGATGATAGAAAATCTCCTGAAGATATGAATTTATTGTATAATTGTTCTGATGTAGTAGTTTTGCCTTCTTCTAATGAAGGATGGGGATTATCTCTTACTGAAGGTATGATGACAGGTAAGATGATCATAGCCAATGTTACTGGAGGTATGCAAGATCAAATGAGATTTGAAGATGAGAAGGGAAAGTGGATAGATTTTGATGAAAATTTCTGCAGTAATCATTTTGGTACTTATAAAAAATGTGGGTCTTGGGCAATACCAGTATTCCCTAGCAATTTTAGTTTAGTTGGATCTATACCTACTCCTTACATATGGGATGATAGGCTTGATTTTAGAGACCTTTCATTAGCTATTGAAGAAGTATATCTATTGTCTCCTGAAACTCGCTCACAGAGAGGATTAGAAGGTCACAGATGGGTTAAATCAGACGAGTCTATGATGTCTGCTAGATGGATGTGTAAAAACATTATAAATGGAGTAGAAGAGACTTTCAAAAAATTTAAACCTAGGCCTGATTATGAATTAATCAAAACAGAAAAATTAAGTAGAAAAAAATTAAAACATCCTTTGATGTATTAAAAATTATTGTTATATTGTAATTATATGAATAAACCATTAATAGTTATATCATGCCCCATAGATTGCTATGCAGGATATGCAGCACGTTCTAGAGATTTTGTAAAAGCTTTGTATGAATTAAAAAAGGAAGAATATGAAATAAAAGTTATTCCGCAACGTTGGGGAAGTTGCCCTTATGGGTATGTGGAAGACCATTTTGAAGAGTGGGGATGGTTAAACGATTTACTTCTTTTGAATCCTCAACTTCCTAAACAACCCGATATTTGGATACAAATAACTGTACCAAACGAATTCCAACCTATAGGTAAATATAATATAGGTGTTACTGCAGGAATAGAAACTACTATTTGTGATTCTTCTTGGGTAGAGGGTTGTAACCGTATGAATCTAACTTTAGTATCTTCTAAACATGCTAAAACAGTCTTTGAAAATAGCAAGTTTGAGAAAAAGGATCAAATGGGTAATACAATAGAACATATTTTTCTGAATAAACCTGTGGAAGTGTTGTTTGAAGGAGTTGATTTAAATACTTACTTTTACTTAGAAAATGAGAATTTAGATTCTACTGATTTAGTTTGTGATATAGATGATTTAAATGAGAATTTTATTTTCTTAAACGTAGGTCATTGGATTCAAGGAGATTTAGGAGAAGATAGAAAAAATACCGGTTTATTAATTAAACTATTCTTTGAAGCTTTTAAAGATAGAAAAAAACAACCTGCTTTACTATTAAAAACTTCATCTGCTGGAGCTAGTATAATGGACAGGGATACTATTTTAGAGAAAATAGATAAGATAAGATCAACTGTAAAAAGTAAAAACTTACCTAACGTATATCTTCTTCATGGTGAATTTTCTGATACTGATATGAATAATCTATATAATCATCCTAGTGTAAAAGCTATGATATCTTTAACTAAGGGAGAAGGATATGGAAGACCTTTAGCAGAATTTTGTTTATCTAAAAAACCTGTTATAGCTACTGCATGGTCAGGTCACACAGATTTTTTAAGTCCTGATAGCAGTATATTACTTCCTGGACACATTACTCAAGTACACCCATCAGCCCACGTACCTAATATGATTCTTAATGAAGCGGGTTGGTTTAGCCCTGATATGGCAGCTGCTTCTAGAGCCATGATTGATGTATTTGAGAATTACTCTAAATATGAAGTTAAAGGTAAAAAGCAGGGACATAAAATAAAAACAGAATTTAATTATGATAATATGGTACTATTACTAAAATCTTATTTAGATAAGTATGTACCTGCACCAGTGGTATTAAAGTTACCAACATTGAAAAAAATAGAATTACCTCAGCTTAAAAAAGTAGAATAATTATATATGGACAGCAAAACTTATGTAAATTGGTTAAAAGGGTTAGCAATGACTATACACGGTCAACCAACCCAAGAACAATGGGAAATGATTAAAAGTGTACTAAGAAGTGTACATGATAATCCAGGATTAAATAAAGAAGGACAACAGCCTATAAGAGAATTATTAAAAGGGTAATGGATAAAGATAAATTAAATATATGTCCCAAGTGTGGATGTGATGGATGTTACATTTCACCTTTAAATGAAAGTAAGTTCAATTACTTTTGTTTTGGATGTGGGTATACAGCAAATGATTTGATAAAAGAAGGAGAGTATGATGTAGATTCATATGAAGAAACTCTACCCGAACTTTACAAAGACGTTAAATATGTTGATAGTGAAAAAAGAGTTTGGTATCCTATAGTAATCAATATAGAAGATAGAGGAACTGTTTTTTTAAATGGAAAAAATAAAGATAATGTAGAGTGGGCAGCCATTAAATCTATTACTCTAACAGAAGATGAAACAAAAGAAAGAAAGTATAGAGATAAAACTCATAAATCAGATTCTTCTACTTTAGCTAATTTTGGGGAAGACTTCTTAGAAGCACTTGATTATATAGGTTTCTTTTATATTTGATCCATAAATAACAGGTTACATAATGAATATTTCTTATGCAGTAACTGCTTATAATGAGCATGTAGAATTAAAATCTCTTTTAGATAATATTATTCCTATATTGAGATTTTATGATGAATTAGTTATTCAATTAGATACTAGAGCAACTCAAGACGTAAGAGATCTAGTTTATAATATACCTAAGAATAATAGTAAGTCTATAAGAGTTATAGAGTACGATTTAAACAACGATTTTGCTTCTTTCAAAAACAACCTAAAAAAGAACTGTAATAAAGATTACATTTTTTTCATAGATGCTGATGAATTAATCTCTGATCAATTAGCAAGCAGTATTAATTATATTTTAGATAATAATAATATAGATTTATACTGGGTACCTCGTATCAATACAGTGGAAGGATTGACTGAAGAACATGTAATTAAGTGGGGATGGAGAGTAGATGAGAACGGAAGAGTAAATTACCCTGATTCTCAAAGTAGAATAGTTAAAAACATACCTCCTATAAAATGGGTTAATAAAGTTCATGAAAGATTAGTAGGAGCTAGAACTGAAATAGAACTACCAGAAGGGTATGATTTACTTCATCACAAAACCATAGAAAGACAAGAAAGACAAAACTTATTTTATTCTAATTTGTAAAAATGATTACTTACAATAAGATAGGACATTACGGCAGATTAGGAAATCAATTATTTCAATTTGCATCTACTATTGGCATAGCTAGGAAATTAGGATATGAGGTATCATTTCCTTCTTACAACATCTATCAAGCAGTTACAGAACATTTTAAAGATGGTATAACAAGAAATATAACTTTTGACATACCAAAAGCATTTGATATTCCTAATAATTTATTAGGACATGAATTTAGAAGTCACATAATTTTTCATAATGTAAAAGAAAATAGTTTTCATTTTGATTCTACTATGTTTAGAATACCAGATCACACTAATATATCTGGTTATTTTCAATCTGAAAAATATTTCAAACATGTTGAAGAAGAGATTCAAGATATTTTAACATTTAANANNGANGTACNGTNTNAANCNAANGATATNTTTCCTAANGTANNTACANANACNGTTTCTATTCATTTAAGNAGAGGAGATTATGTTAATTTACANCANTATCATCCTNTATGTTCTCCTGAATATTACATGAGTGCTTTTAGNTATTTTCAAGANGAGGACTATAATTTTTTAGTTTTTTCAGATGATATAGAATATTGTAAACAATTATTTGGAGAAGCTGAAAATTTAACGTATATTTACACTAATAATGATTTTGTAGACTTGTGTTTGATGTCAATGTGTGATCACAATATAATAGCTAATAGTTCTTTCAGTTGGTGGGGAGCCTGGTTAAATAAAAATAGAAATAAAAAAGTAATAGCTCCTAGAAAATGGTTTGGACCTGCTTATGATGGAATTAATGATACAAAAGATTTATATTGTGAAAATTGGATAATAGTTTAAGTTACTAATGAATAAAGAACTGGTAATTTCTCTATATGATAAAAATATAGATTGGATAAATAACATAAATGAAAATGTTAAGATTACAATATATAGAAAAGGTAATCTGTCTTCTCATCCTAATGAAATTTTTATAGAAAATAATGTAGGTAGAGATGTACATACTTTTTTTTCCCATATAGTTAATAATTACAACAGCCTATCTGATTATACTTTTTTTTCCCAAGATTTTCCATTTGACCACATAGGAAATTATGTTGAAATTATAAATGGAGATGAAAACACTTGGAATCATTATTCTACTCAACATTTTGCAGGATATTGGGGATATCATTGGAATAATTTTGGTACAATGTGGAATCTAAGTGTATCTGGACAATTTGGAGGTAGAGTTTTAGTGTGTGATGAGTTTGGAAATCCTCAACATCATGGTTTAAATTTAAGACCTTTTTGGGATTACATTTTTGAAACAGATATGCCATACGTATTAGAGTTTACTCCTGGAGCACATTTTAGTATATCAAAAGAACAAGTACATTTAAGAAGTTTAAATTTTTATAAAAAAATAGTTAATTTATTAGAAGAAAACCCTGATACCCCTTGGGCAATAGAAAGATTTGAACCATACATATTTCATCCATCAATAAAGGTAAAAAATGATAAATAAAGATAACATAACAAGTTTATTAGGAAATCACGTAGCTCCTTACATTTACAATTCTAAAGAATTTACCCCTGGTAAAACTCCTATATATTATTCAGGTCCTTACTGGGATAATGAAGAAACAGAAGCAGCCATAGATGCTTTTTTAAACGGTAAGTGGGTTACTGCAGGAGAAAAAGTTTATAAGTTTGAAAATGCTTTTAGTAAAAGATTTAATACTAAACATTCTCATATGGTAAATTCTGGATCTTCTGCTAATTTAATCTTAATAACAGCTTTGAAGGAATATTATAAATGGGAAGATAATGATGAAATAATAGTGTCACCTGTAGGATTTGCTACTACTATATCTGTTTTACATCAAAGCAGATTGAAACCAGTATTTGTAGACATAGAATGGGATACTTTAAATTTTGATGTAAATAAAATAGAAAATAAAATAACTTCTAAAACTAAAGGTATTTTCATATCTCCTGTCCTAGGAAATCCTCCTGACATGGATAAGTTAATACAAATAGCAGAAAAGTATAATATTTTATTAATAGGAGATAATTGTGATAGTTTAGGCAGTAAATGGGATGGCAAATACTTAAATGAATATTACGTAGCTTATTCAAATTCTTTTTATCCTGCTCACCACATATCAACAGGAGAGGGTGGCATGGTTTGTACCAATATAGATGACTTAAAGAAACTATTTGTAAGTCTATCTTGGTGGGGAAGAGATTGCTACTGTATAGGATCTGCTAATTTACTAGCTTGTGGTACTTGTGGAAATAGATTTGATACTTGGTTAGAAAATTATGATGGAATAATAGATCATAAATACGTATTCTCCCACATGGGATATAATTTAAAACCTTTAGACTTACAAGGAGCTATAGGTCTTAAACAGCTAGATAAATTAGATGTTATAGAAAATAATAGAAGAACTTCTAATTCCACTATAAGTAAAATATTCACTGATAATATTCCTAACGTAAGAGTTCCAAAAGTATTAGATAAAGCCAATCCTTGTTGGTTTGGCACTCCTTTTATTTGTGAGGAAGAAGGATTGAAACATAGATTAGTAGCTTATTTAGAGGCTAATAAAATACAAACTAGAAACTACTTTGCAGGAAACATTCTACTACACCCAGGATATAGTTTCTTAGATGATTATAACAATTATCCAGAAGCAAATAAAGTATTAGATAAAGTATTCTTTATAGGAGCTGCTCCTCACTACAATGAAAATGTATTTAATTACATAGAAGAAGTTATAAAAAATTTTAAATGAAAATATTAGTTTTAGGGGATGGATTATTAGGTTCCACTATAATTAATAAAACTAATTGGGACTACATTTCTAGGAAAAAAGATAGTATAGATATAGCAAATAGTACTACTTGGAAACATAAGTTAAAAGGATATGATGCAATAGTAAACTGCATAGCTTATACTAATACTTATGATACAAGTAAACAGCCTAATTGGGATATAAACTACAAAGCAGTATCTGATATAGTTAAAATCTGTAATAACAACAAACAAAAACTAGTTCAAATATCTACTGATTATATTTACGCTCATTCTAAACCAAACTGCAGTGAAGAAGAAGTTCCTGTACATCTTGATACTTGGTATGGATATACTAAATTACTAGGAGATGCTTACGTACAATTAGAATGTAATGATTATTTAGTTATAAGAGAATCTCATAAACCCTATCCTTTTCCTTATTCTAAGGCTTGGGACAATCAATTTACAAATGGAGACTATGTAACTATTATAGCTGATATAATTATAAAGTTGATAATACAAGGAGCTGTAGGAGTATATAATGTAGGAACAGAAACTAAAACTTGGTATGATTTAACTAGTAAAGAGTTTAATACAATACCTACATTAGCAACTAAAGGATCTCCTTTAAATATAACTATGAATTTAGATAAATTAAATACCTTTTTAAATGATAAATAAAGAACGTCCCTTCTTTACTGTTGCTATTCCAACTTGGGAAATAAATGGACTAGGTGTTCAATATTTACAGGATTCTTTTAATATTTTAGCTCAACAGACTTTTACAGACTTTGAGGTGATCATCTCTGATCATAGTTTAAACGAAGATATAAAACATGTATGTGATCTTTGGACCGAAGCAATGGCTTTACTTGATATTAAATATTTTAAAAATGATCGGGGCCGGGGTAAGATAGCACCTAATCTAAATAATGCTTTATTGAGAAGTAGTGGACTGTTTATTAAAGTATTATTTCAAGATGATTTTCTGTATGATGAAAACTCTTTGGAGCATATCTATAACGCTATAGAAAAGAATCAAGAT
>TBL_comb48_EPIDRAFT_1000547_pt1 | contig 29342 bp, 27 predicted proteins | sample TroBogEpilimnion_37_FD_10681 | JGI IMG/M metagenome (IMG submission 10681) | reverse complement strand
GTCCAAAAAAAAATCAACTATTGGATTCTATTTTCTGATTTCAGAAGGAAAACTGGACTCAAAAAGAGACTTTTCCCTTTTAACAAAATGCGAAAAATTTGATTTCATTTTCGGATTTCAGAAGTCAACTACTATTCGACAAAGTTTTTCAAAATACGTGTACACGCTACCTCTTGCTTTTGAAGAGGTCTCGCGCATTTAATTTACACATCGTGTCCACGCACTTTTAAAATTCTAAATGACGTCAGCACAAACCGACAGTATGTGGCGGCATTGCGAGCGCATCTACTGAACGTATTTTATTTATGCAATTAACCCAATACTTGAAGATCATCGGATGCTTTTTCACAAAGCGTGAAATTTTCTGATGTAATTACTCTTGGAGTCCATTTTTCAGGGGGCTCATCATCTAGTCTCAGATAAGAATTTCGACCATCAAAATTTGATGGAAAAACCGCTAAACACTTCTCACCAGTTTTACTTGATGGGTATATGATGCCGTCAATTCCAGCTAGATAAACCAGCTGGCCAAAGATTTGCCCATTAGCCGGTATATCAAATTGCGCTGGCTCTTTTCGCCAGTTATCAATTAAAAATGACTTTAGTAGAGGGCCTGGGCTTTTTATTAAGGTAGGTAAAGGAATGTGGAGCTGCGCAGCAGAATCTAATATAGATTGTGGCACCTTAAATTTTGAAATTAATTTAGCAAACTTGACTAGGGTAGTTTTATCCGTCAAATCAATGACGCGATCTAAGGTACCGGAGACCGATACACATACAAAGGAGCTTTTATTAGTTAGTGCGATATCTTCAATTGACAAGGGGGAATTAGCAATTCCACCTCCCAGAGCTTCAACTTGCGCCGTCGCCTGACTTTGCGCCAAGTACAATGCTTGAAAAGTTTTTAATGTATCGCCTTGAGAAATATCTTGGCCAATATTAAATCTACCTCCCCATGATACTAAGCTCCCAAGAGTGGAAAAGGGATGCCCAGAATATTTCCATCGAGTTACCCGCTGCCAAGCTTCGATCTTATAGCCAGTAATACAGGCCTCCTGAATACTCCCTATAAGCTGGTCCTGAATTAAGTTTCGCTGGTAGGCTAGCTCTGAATAAAAATCCCATTGGTACTTAATATAAGCTTGATTGAGTTTTTTCCCTTCAATTAAGCTTTGAAGAGAACCCTCCTCCAGCAAATACTCCACCTGCTTTTCAGGCGGGAGATTTTTGGACTTTTTTACAACACCGGATCGACCCCTACGATGAAGGGCTGGCTTTCTAATGGCCAATTATCGATTCTCTTCCAAAGCGCTTTGAATAAATTTCAAAAGTTTTTTAAAGCGGCCAAATCTGATCATATCGCGTGGTGCGACATCACCCAACAGGGGATTGGGAACCTTGAACCAAAGCATGGTTTTATTTTCATCTTTAAAAAAGCCATGAACCAGTGCAATGGCAGTAGCCCACTCTGTAATACGCTCCGTTAGCTCAACCGGGATTTTCTTATCAAATCGGACCGATCCAAATGGAACGCCTGAGGCAATGGAAATATCCTCTTTTGTATATCCCAAAATATCTTTTACTCGGCTGTAATTAGGTAAGCCCTTCCCTTTAAATAAGCCTAGCTCATCGGATACAGGAATGGAGCTAAATATTGAAGGGTGTGGTTTTGATGTGCTTAATTGGGTTCTCATAGGCAATCATTCTACACGATATTTCCACATTATTTCCACTATTTACCCATTTATGTCACGGGGATTCACAAAGCCATTTGAGAGCTACCCCCCTCGAAAATATTCATAACTCCTATACTCGTACCTATCCAAGATCTTTGATATTTTATTGCTCCGAAGATAGCAATTTGCAACAGTTGGGCCCGATAAAATTTCGACATGAGTATCCTGAATTGTGTTCTATTGATAACTTAAAAGTTGATCCGAATATTGGGCGAACAGGAGAAAAATAAAGTCACACGTAGCAATTAGTATCAACAACAACTATAGTGGGAGGCTTAATCATGGGTCATTATGACCGGAAGCAGGTTTATAAAATCCGTCATCCCACCCACTTTCTTGCCCACATCTTTCTAACCCGCATATTAATAAAGCTATTTAAGCCAATTCCTTTATTTGCTAATTGCTTCATTTCTTGTAAATTAACAGCCCCAACACTCTGGGTCGTGTAAAGATAAAAATCGCGTGGATTAAATTGAATCGCGACTGAATCAGGGGCAATCTCATAAGCTAGAACGTTAGAGGTCCCGCTCAAGTTCCTATAGGGAGTCATATTTACTCAATGCCTTTAACTAATACATAAATTAAGGGTACCTACATCTTTTATTCTCTTGCAACCTATATACAAAATTCTCCAGCGGAATTGCTTGGGCAGCAAACATAGCATCTCATGGTGAAATAGAAGTCTATATGGGCTTCACCATCGATATTAAAAACTCGCCTTACCTTCCAAAGTATAAGTTCGATTGAAATAATACGTTGGATTCTTTAAATAAAGCGTGTACACGCTTTTGAATATGATCAGTCATAGAAGACCAACCATGAATTCAAAAAAGATTCCCACTAAAACAACACTTCAAGAAAATTAATTATTTTCAGATATTAAATCAATAGAAATTTATAAATCACTGCAGTCTTTATTTGAGAAATAAGGCACGACTCCTTACTGGTCATACTTTAGTAAAAGTACATTGCCAATAAAATAAAAAGAGCGATTTACATTTAAAAATCAAGAGATATTTATTTAGTAAATTCAATGGGTGTATTTTTATCTCACATCGATGAAACCCTTTTAAATAAAGGCTTACAGCGATTTTATTTTAAGAGTAGGATGGGCACATAAACATAAAAAGAGGAATAAATTATGCAGCCCAAAAACATTATCGCCACGCAAAAATTGTTTTCAAAAGTAATTACTTTTATTGAACTTACTCCCAATCAAATTATTCTGGACCCTACAATTGTTAGAAAAACAAAGCAAGCTCTACTAGAAAAACGGGCAATCAATGGTTTTCTTCGTGATGAAGTAAACCAGTTTTCATTAGTCGTAAATAACAATTTTGCCCTCGATATATTGCAATTAAATCCCCCTATCGTCACTTGTATTGATAAAAAATTGTCTTTGTATGGGCTCGTAGCAAGCTATGGTCTTATCCATCTACTCAGGGAAGTTTCCCTCGCAAGCCCTCATGAGAAAATTAACTGTTTATTGATTGAGAGATGCAGCGATGCTGATCTAGCACACCTTTATGCCAGTGCTCAGTTAGGAAGCAACTATCTCGCTGATAACATTGCTCATCAGGAATGGGATGCTGGTCGTTTGCATGATTGCTTTGACAAACGGCCTACTGATGCCCAATTTGCTCAACTCCTGAGAATGTCCATCAAGCAATTTCAGGACACAAGAGCGGCGCAAAACCGTGCCAATGCACGTGAGTAAATTAAATTGCAGTTACTATGCTCAATCCAAAGAACTGAAAATTATCTATGAGTTGATGTTTCCCGGTAGAGAATTTGACGAATTTATGACCCGGCCTTGGCCTGGACCTAATTTATCGATTCATAAGGACTTTTACAGTGCCCGGGAAGCACTTCAAATTCACGAGCCTGATTTTGCACTTCGCCAATTATTGTTTTTTCTCAAGCCCTCAATTGATTTTCGCGCTTGGAAAAATTGTGTCAAAAGTATTGAGTGCATCAAAAAAGCCCTTTGTGATCCTCAATATAAATTAAAGGAAGGGGATATTCCCTTTGGCAGTCTATTAAGAACGGCAAAAAGAATTGAAGCTCTCATTGAAGAGCATTACCCACAAGAATCCATCGGAGAATTATTTCCACAGTTCCATCTAACAAAATCCAATCAAAATCTCAATAGCAGTCAAGAATGTGACGATAACGATAACCCGCTATTCGGCAAGAGCTCATCTACCTATCCCTTGTATTCCATTCTGTTTAACAAGCAAAAGAGGCTCATTTCTGCATCTCCAATCACTGGATCAAGTAATCCCCATATCGACACAGATCTATCCTATGCAATTTTTCTAAGCCACTTTTACTGCTGCGCAAATGAGCGCCGACAACTTCCAATTAATCGGAATCGGAATCGCAATCAAGGCTATATCGATCGTGACATCGCCTACCAAAATCCCTATGGATTTTTATTGCAAGTAATAGGATCCACGCCAGATCACTCGAAACTAAAGGATATGGAACGCTTAATCCGAAATGCAAGCAAAAACTGGCCTTTCTATCCGTTGAAAAGACGCGAACTTCTCGAAAAATTGATAGCCCGTCCCTATGGTCATTTTCTGCGCGCCTGTACCTTACTATTGCTCAACCCACTTTTAAAGGATCCGGCGGATCAAGAGTTAATTGACCTCAAACTCCTATTTCAATTTTTTTCTGAAATGCGCCGCAGCGGGGGGAGCTCTGGTGAAGGAAAAAGGATCCCTATTGAAGTAGATGATCATCCCTGGTTTTTACCGCCTATAGAAATAGAACCGGAAGAGGATGTCTATGGAAATCCCATCCAAGTCTTTCGACTAGAGGATGTCAGTATTAGCCCGGAACGCGCCGCAGAACTGGAGGATCTAGGTGAGCACCCATTAGAAGATAGCATGGGAGAAGTGAGCATTGAAGTCTTGTTCATCGAGGATGGAGCGGCTTCAGAGCTCAAGCTAGAAAAACATACTAGCCATACTCAACTCTTGTTGGCCACCCAAAATCAGCGACTTTCGTGGATGCAAAGCAATTGCACTGATGAAGAAATGGCTAGCCTCATGGAATTTCTTCGTAGCAAAGAGGGTTGGGCACCCATGGTCCTGCTAATGATCATTATTTTGGCCATTGATTTGGAAATGGTACTTAATGTAGAAATGGGGCCCGCGCAAGATTATCAGTGGCTCCGTGGAAAAAGTTACTTTAGGTTCGAGGGTGTGAAGTCTCGTCAAGGCAAAAATGAGCCACTTCGCATATGCACTATTCATCAGGATCAGGTTGATTCTCAACCACCTTCTAAAGGCACCTCTCATAACAATCCCAGCTCCAGAGAGCTCCTCTCATTTGCAGCCTGGGTATATCCAATTCCTTTACCAGCCCTCAAAAAACATGCTGATATCGCATCTTCAGATGAGTACGCTCCCCACTTGAGTACCTTGGCATTTGCCGATCAGTCTGGCATAGCACAGGCATTAATTAATAAGTGCGCCACACTAGGAGATAAGAGTCTGACCCCTGTTTTTACAATAGATGAAAAAAATACTATTCGAAAGCAATGCCGAGAATTACTCAAACAATTTAATCGAGAACTCAACGATGGAATTATTCTAACTAAAGGAAAAAGAAATATCAGCCTAGGAAGTATGCGGGAGTATGGAACCCATTATCTTGTTCAAGCGGGATTTGAACCCGCCCTAGTAGATAACTTAGACTGGAATCTTCCCTCAACAAGTACACCCGCAACACATTACTTCACCACTCTCTTATGGAAAAAACCTAAGTTCAGTGATTGGGGCATTCAATATCACCTCTCTTCACGAACCGCGCTCTTCTATCAAGAAGATCGCCATCCATTGCCTGGAATTAGCAACGATACGATTGGGGCTACCGGCTTAGTCAAGATTAAGCCGGTGCGTGCATTTATTCAAAAATTAATTAGTGACGTTAAATTAAACCCACTAACCATCGAGTCTGAAGGCGATGTCACGCAATTTATAGCTGCCTTTAATAGCTATAGCCTCTACATGGCACTCTGGTTTTGCATGGAAACTTCGCATCGCCCACATCACACGCCTTTTGCAGATGTTACTCGCATTGACCCTTTACATAATTTGATCAAACTTAAAGACAAATCGAACGAAGAAGGAGATAAATTTCGACTTGCCTGGGTCTCTGAGCCTTTACGAGAAGAAATGCAGCGCTATGCCGAGACTGTTTCTCATTTGATCTCCTGGTCAGCGCAGCAAGATATTCAAAATAAGGCGCCTACTTCTGCAATCTTGATTTTTCTTGAACCTGATGAGCGTAGTAGCCAACACTTTAGAATTCAGCCATTGGAATCCCGCTATTTTTCCAAGCAGATTAGAGGGAACCTCAAAGTAGAGGCAAACTTTTATCGCAAACTCAACTCAAGCTTACTTCGATCCCTCCCCATCCCTGTCAGCGTAAAAGATGTTGAGTATTGGCTTGGGCATTGGACTCACGGAACAGCACCCTATCATCTGTTTAGCGCTGCATCACCCCTTTCTTACATTAAGAGAATGGAGGGGCCTTTGCGTGAAGTTATTTCTAGCCTCGGCTTTGAGGCCATCCCTTTTAAGATGCCTAGTTTTTCTCTTAATTCGATTAAAACTAGAGCGGCATAACAATCATGCTCCCCACATTAATAGAGCAAATACCTGCTCAGATGCTCAAATCTGAATTAAACATTCTTGTAGATCACAACCAAGACCTTGAGCTTATAGCTCGTATTGAATCTGCAACCCCACCAGCTATCCTGACTCAATTATCTGACTTTAGTAGCGCTAAAGATATCCATGATTACGTCAGAAAAACATTGGCGCAGGTCTTAGTAGCTGAATTTATTGAAAATGGAGCAAGCTTAGCGACATCATGGGGATTGGGTTTATTGCAATATCGAGGCGCTTTATTGCCGCTACGAAATTCCCAGTCATCCGATCAGATTTCGCTACTGCAAAATTTTTATTTGCAGCTCATGCAAAAACTTCTTTCTCGCCTGAAAACCCAAGCCTCCGTTAATCGCGATGGAATCACCTGGTTATTTAATCTCAGTAATCAGTGGTGCCGAGATTACGGGAAAATGGCCTGCGTAGACATCAATAAGCAAGCAACTATTCGCATTACCGTTCCAGAACCCAATATCTATGCCCAGGAAGACCAGGATGGCCATCTTCACTTGATGCATATTCTCAAAGCTTTTGCAGTGGGTCACTTACCAGCTATTGCCTGGCCAAAATTATCTGCACAGGAGCAATTTGGAGGCTACCTATTCTTTGTAGCTTGCTTGTCAGGGGTGAGCTACCAGAAACTCCAAATGATCGCGCATATGAGTCTATTAAAGAAAAAACTCGACGCCCCTTTCAGTAGCCTTCTGCTGCCAATGGATAGCAGTCTGAAATTAGTGAATGTATACAATATGGATGCGCTGCAATCAGGGCAACACGAAACACAGCGGTGGATACCTGACCCCCTATCCGCATCTATATACAAAAAGCAGAGAAAAAACTGGGATTTTCAACCTCAAGGCTCGCAATTTAATAGCCGCTGCATACAACTTTTTATTGCAAGCTGGAAATCTACCTTAATTAATCAAAGCGCATCCTCTAAATCGTCTTTGAGCGGAGGCCAGCTCCAACTTCTTAAAAATGCACTAGATTATTTTAAAAACACATCCTCACTTATTAGCGCAAGCAAAACCTATCACAGCCGCATTTTGCCCGCCTTCGCCTGGCATTATCAACAGGGTCATTTTGAAAGCAAAGACTTGGGCTTTCCCAGTTTAGAGCGCTTGGCAAGTATTGAGATTATCAACAAAGGGATGACTCCCCCGGATCAGAAAGTGCGTGAGCCCACCTTTAGCAAGGAATCTGAATCTAATATAAAAAAGACCATCGCCAATCAAACCAATTGGGCAAAATCCTGCTTAGAAATTATTGATCAATTTGCAGCCAATCGCCTTGATGAAGCCCTAGATGCCATTTCGAACTTAGAAATGCTAGCAACAGAATTGGAATTAGAACTTGGCGAAGAGTCTCTCCTTGTCCTACTTTCGCGGTGGATGCAGTTTCTAATTAAAAATGCCACCCAGATCAATGTGGCATCGCTGGCGTTTCCAAAAGCACTTTTGCCACCCATGGTTCAGATGTATGAAATTTACTCCGATTTTAAAGATCTCGATGCCGATACTCGGCTTGAGGATTACGAGGATCTAGAAATTGAATCTCAATACAATAAAACCAATCAAGCTATTTTGCGCTCTGCTTGGAATTCATTTCACGAATATTTAATCTCCATTGGGTATATTGAGGCAAACCAATTTATCCCTATTAAAAAACGCTCTAAGTTAGCCAAGGTCGACAGTGAGTACATTAGTCAAGCTGAATTCCAACTAGCGCGAGAAACTCTTTACTCAAAGTTAGATATACCCCTTGAGTTTCGCAATATTTGCATCATGGTTATGACCCTTTCCTATCGATTGGGCCTACGTCGGAGTGAGGTTACTAAATTATCTAGCTCGCACGTATCCTTTTTAAACGGGGTGATGAATCGCTTGTCTGTTCAGTGGTGGCGGGAGAATCGCCTTAAAACAAGCTCATCTACTAGACTGCTTCCCATGAAAGCATTACTAGACGATAAGGAGGCTCTTTGGTTGGAGCTAATGGCGATCGCTAGGCGTCGTGGCCTCTGGGTCACAGAAGATATTTTGCATGCTACCGATAAGGAGCTTGCTATGTTAAAGAGCAAATATGCATCCCACCCAATCCTTCAAATTAAAAACTTTCTATTTCTTGATGATGTGAATTTAGGTGATCCCTCTAAAGCCACTGCTGCTGTAGATAAAATTATTAAATTAATTCATTGGTCTCTTCGCCATCCCGGAGGATCCTCGGTGAACCTGCGTTTTCACCATCTACGTCATTCCTGTGCAACGAATACGCTTTTCCTACTCATGAGTATTCACTTGCCTCATTCGCACAAATTTATATTCAACATGATGTATGGAAATCCGACCGCGATTAGAAAATTAAATTCAATGAATCCATCCTCTAATGCGATGGATTATTCAGATGAGGCGGTGCGTGCTCATGACTTTACAGTGCGAGCAAAACGAGCGCGAAGTATCCTGATGGATGGTGACAACTCTTCCGGGTCCGAAGTCTATGCGGTATCTTGTCTGCTTGGGCATTCCTCGCCTATGACCACCCTTACAAGCTATATTCATATCATTGATTTACTAGTTGGGGCCTGCCTAAATGAGTGCTTCTTTACCTTAAAGACGGTTTAAGGTCAGCGATACATTTGGATTTGAAATCCCAGAAGATCCAATTAAAGCGTCAAAAGAAAAAATCAAGAAATCGTACTTCTAAACAAGAGGATGGCTAGCAAGTCCAAAAGGATGACGGAGGTAATCCTATTGAAGCAATGTTGAGCTAAAAACTAAACCCTCCAGCGAACCCCAGCACCAGAGTCTGGAGTGCCAATGAATTCAATGCCTGCTTTTTCAAAAGCCTTTTCAATTGCTTCCAGAGTTTTTGAGTGTGTACCTGGAACGCCCTCCAAAGACTCTAGACGCATCAGGGTTGAAAAACCCAGTCCTGTTTTTTCCGCTAAATCTTTCCCACTCCACCGGAGCATGGCGCGCGCCGCACGAATTTGATTGCTTGTAATCAAGATATATTTGCTGTATAATTAGTATTAATTACTTATTTACCATAATTATTTATTAATAAGGAGATAAAAAAGCATAAGAAGTAAGATTTTGCCCAGTATTAAGACTTTTGTCTAGAAGTATCCGAAAACCCAGAAGTAAACCATCCCGACCACAGAAAGCCATATATGACGAACCTACCAAACAATGCATCAGCATTAACCCATGCAAATCTGAACGACTTAAAAATCAGAATTGATCCTAGAGAGCTATTGGCTAATACCCTTGAGAAAATTGAGGGTGCCTACGCATATGCATCCATTCGAGCCTATAGGGCCGACTTTAATACCTTCATCCAATTTTGCGAAGATTGCAATGAGGAATCATTACCCACCCTACCCTTGTCTATCGCCAACTTCATCATTAAGCTTTCTAATGACAAGCGAAGTTCAGCAGGTATTCGGCGCGCGATCTGTGGAATATCCACGATTCATAAACTCAACCGCATGGATGATCCCACTAAGGATCCTGATGTCACCATTGAAATGCGAAGGATGCATCGCAAACTAGGGCGCTCTGCAAAACAAGCGGGCAGCATTAATCTAGATATCCTAGATCAGATGCTCTTGGCTACCAATGATTCCATCAGAGGCCTGCGAGATAAAGCTTTATTACTTGTGGCTTACGATACCCTATGTAGGCGCAGTGAGTTAGTGTCACTGCAAGTTAAAGACGTCAAGATAACCATTAAAAATGGTATTGAGAGCACTTCAATTCTGCTCAGAAAAAGCAAAACAGATCAAGACTCCATGGGCAAATGGCTGCGTCTAAGTGAAAGAGCGCATCTTGCATTAATAGCTTGGATGAAAGAGCTTCCCGAGGGACAAGACATGCTCATCACAGGAATATCACGCTCCGGAGATATATCACCACATCTTGGGGGCGGTCAGGTAAATCGCATCTACAAGAGAATTGCCAAAGCAGCCGGATTAGATGAATCAGTCATTAAGGGGATTAGTGGTCACTCCATGCGAGTAGGCGCGGCGCAAGATTTACTGAGCTCTGGGGCAAGCATGCCAATCATGATGCAACGGGGGCGATGGTCTAAGTCAGACACGGTGATGAGGTATGTGGAGCACATTTAATCCCAGCATTTACGAGTCTTGATCACAATAATTTATATCGCCAATGGTGGTTTCCTCGCAAAGTGCAAGTTATCTCTGCATAAAAATCCCATTGACAGTTAGTATAAAAATTGTACAGAGGTATTGCCCTTCAATTAAGATTTGAAGCGAGGCCTCTTCCAGAAAATATTCACACCCATTTTTCAGCTGTGAGCTATTTGGGCATTTTTATATCGCTCGATCGACCCCTATGATGAAGGTCTGGCTTTCCAATTGCCAATTATTGATTCTCTTCCGCAGCACTTTGAATAAATTTCAAAAGTTTTTTAAAGCGGCCAAACCTGATCACATCGCGTGGCGCCACAGCACCCAGCAGAGGATTGAGAACCCTAAACCAAAGCATGGTTTTGTTTTCATCTTTAAAAAAGCCATCAACTATGGCAATGGCCCTCTCCGTCTTACACTCCGTTAGCTCCCTCGGGATTTTCTTATCAAAATGGATATACCCAAATGGAACGTCTGAGGCAATCGAAATATCCTCCTTCGCATACCCCAAAATATCTTTTACTCGGCTGTAATTAGGTAAGCCCCTCCCTTTAAATAAGCCTAGCTCACCTGATAAGACAATTGAGCTGAATATGGAATGGCGTAATTTTGCTGCGCTTATTTGGGTTCTCATTGGCATTCATACTACATACTATTTCCATATTTTTTCCACTATCTATCCACTAATGCTATGGGGATTCACATAGCCATTTAAGAGCCACCTAATTGACAAGTCCCCTTAAAAAAATAAGGCAACACATAGTCGCGCTCAATCACAGATTCGGGAACACGTTTATCGCACTCTTTTAATAATTTATTAGCAATGAGAGCAATATTTCTTTGCGAAATAATTATCCAAACCTCACGGCATCAAGCTCTTCTTGATCGATATTCAGTTGCAATTTCCACCTTGAAAGAAATGGGCCCTCAGAAGGTATTTGTGGGTCAAGGCGCTGATAGGTTGCGCTTAGTTGCATTTGTAATTCACGCAAAATGCCTTCATCTGCCAATTTATATTTCTCTAATAGATAGCCGAGCCGCCGAATTACCGCACCTACACCAAGTTGCTTGGCGTACTCAATTAGAACCCCAATATTAATCGTATCTTTTTTAATCCATAAACCTTTTGCTACCTCTGTAACTCCTCCAACATATTCCGGGTGCTTTAAGCCATCAATGATCGTTCTCTCAATATTACTGATCAACACAAATCGCTCTTTATCCACCCAGTACCTCTCCATTCCAAAGATCTGTTCATCACTTAGTTTGATGAACTTAAAGTCATACCCTCCAACAGTCTGGGGACGCAAACGTTTGGTTGATGAAACGTATGTCGTAAATATTGGTTGCGTAACCATTCGATGCAATTCAAATGCAGTTCCATATGATAAGAAATAGGGAGCCTTCGCTACCATTTCTCTGGCAATGATGTAAGGACTATCAATATGCCCTGACACATCCCCCAACTCAAAAGGCACTAAATTAAATAAACCTGGTTTTAATCGTGTAACAAGTCCGCGCTGCTGCGCTTTGTGCAACAAGTTACTTACTGCAACCGGAGACAATCCCGTATATTTGACGGCGTCAGCCACCCTAAACGTTAAGAGCCTCACCTCGTATAGATTTGTAAATAAGGCCGCCATGCGAGGGCCAAGAGTTTTCGATGATTTATTATAATTTATGTACATTTTATATCTTTAAAAGATATATATAGAGCTTCCAGTATAATAAAAAGATAAATTAAAGATAATAATTTTTCCTATGATGCGGCGATTAGACTCATTATTCTCTGCAATAAATGCGGAGAATGATAGACTTTGCGGTGAATACACCCTATAATCTCCGCATGAATAGCGGAGATAAGAACTACATTTGGCAAGATTCCCAATGGCCTCATTGGGAGTACGACCTCAAGCAACTCACTGGTTTGTTGACTCAGGTGTACCAAGCTCAAGGTCGCCTACTAGGGCGCTTACATCATGTGGGTATTCACCTGCGCGATCAAGAGTCCTTGCGCGTACTCACCGAAGATGTACTCAAAACCAGCGAAATTGAAGGTGAAAAGCTCGATCCAAACTCGGTCCGCTCATCCATTGCAAAACGGCTGGGTATCGATATCGGAGCCTTAGCTCCGGCAGATCGTCATATCGATGGTGTGGTTGATATGGTGCTCGACGCTACCCAAGACCATCAGAGCAATTTAACGCAAGAACGACTCTTCGCCTGGCATGCCGCCCTCTTTCCTACGGGCTATAGCGGCTTAGCCAAAATATTGGTTGGCACTTGGCGCGATGATGCTCTAGGACCCATGCAGGTTGTCTCGGGCCCCGTGAGTCGTCAAAAGGTTCACTTTGAGGCGCCGCCAGCACCATTCTTACCACCAGAAATGGCGCAGTTTTTACTCTGGTTCAATGTAGATCAGCAAGATGATCCAATTATTAAGGCAGGTTTAGCTCACCTCTGGTTTGTGACGCTGCACCCTTTTGATGATGGCAATGGCCGTATAGCAAGGGCAATTGGCGATATGGCTTTGGCTCGAGCAGATGGATCATCGCAGCGTTTTTATAGCCTATCAGCGCAAATTGGACGCGATCGTAAAAATTACTATGATCTTCTTGAGAAAACACAGAAGGGGACGCTGGATGTGACGCAGTGGCTTGGCTGGTTTTTGAGTAGCCTACTATCCGCCATTCAAGTTGCGGAAGCAGCACTCTCAACAACTCTAGTCAAAACCAATTTTTGGCAGCACTGGTCTGGAACACCTATGAACGAGCGACAAATCAAGTTACTCAATAAATTACTTGATGGATTTGATGGAAAGCTTACTAGCAGTAAATGGGCTCTTATTGCTAAGTGCTCACCAGATACTGCATTACGAGATATCACTGATTTATTGGAGCGTGGCGCTTTAGTGAAATCGGATTCTGGGGGCCGGAGTACTAGCTATGAATTACCAGATCAAAATGATATGTGGTGATGCACCATGGGGATCATATTTAACTCCATCAGCCTAGAACCGTGACCTCAATACCCTCTCATCGCCAATGCGGGTGTACTCATAAATTGCAAGTTGGGGCCCCATAAGCTGCAAGTTCATCTACCATAAAGTGCAAGTCAACTGAATGAGATAACAAACGGGTAAAAATTTGAAATGCCTACATTGGGAGAATAAGGGGGTAGGTTAATTTTCAGAAAATAAATCAACAAATAGCTGGCTTATTTTAATTAATTTGAACTTGAAAGAATAATTAGATGTGGAGAGGAAGAAAAAATCTTTTTATAGTCACCAACCGAGCAGGAAAAGTTACTGAAAAATTAGGCGCGGGACAAAGGCTTGCAGCTTATGGATTAACCCACAGAAATGCTGGACTAGATGAACTGGTTATTGAGGGGATCAGCGGCCACTCTATGCGCGTTGGTGCAGCTCAAGACTTACTAAACTCTGGAGCGAGTATGCCAATAATTATGCAGCGAGGAAGATGGTCAAAGACCGATACTGTCATGAGGTATGTGGAGCATATTTAATTTTTGAGCATTACAGCAAAAAGAGTCATCTTAGGTATAGGGGGTCATCGCCTCTAAAAGCTTTTGGTCTGAAAATCCCAGGACAGGTCAAGATCATCTGGCATCAGCAAGGGCCCTGGCTCAATCAGCACTCTGCCCAATTTTTTAATAACTATGAAATTGCCGTGTTTGGAAACAATGTTTATGGAAATAAATTACCATCACCATTCATGTACAAAGAAGGTTATAACGAGATTTACTTGTATAGTTTTAAAACGAATCGGACTAATAAACAGCAATCGAATGCATTGGGTATAGTTAAACCGATGACAGTTACCGAAGGTAGGCTAAGGGTTCTAGAGGACAAGAGTATTTTTATTGAAGAAACCAATAATGGTCGTCTACTAAAACTGAATCCGTCAGGACAATTGATCTGGTCTTATATCAATACTTATGACAAAGATCATCTTGGGGCCATTGCTTGGAGCAGATATCTAACACGTGAAGAAATGCATGCAACAATTAATATCAGTAATATGAAATGTAATCAATGATTTCAATCCCAAATACAAATTCTCCAATAACAATGCCTGAGCTATTCAGAAATACTGAAGATTAAGGGGCTAGTTATAAGCTAATATCAGATTTTCAAAAAAAATACCAATTAATTAAAAAGCCGGCATAAATCTTGATCTAATCCAATTTGATTCATATTTTGCAATCCAACTCCTTGAAAATAAAACACTGCTTTTATCCATCAAGCAAGATAGATGATATGGAAATGTATCAAAACTAATTATTCCTTCGCACCGACTATCCGAAAAAATATATGGTAATTCAAACCATTTAGTCAAACCTCGCAAGTCAAGGTCAGCAATGTTTTTCCAATCAACAGGCATAGCCAATAGATCAGCCTGCACCTCACCAATCAATACTATTTTTCTATTTAATTTTTTATAATACATAATTTTAGAGTAAAAATTTTCAGCAGTTTCAAAAGAATTAGGATAAAAACCAAATTTTCTAGAATTAAAAGAAGGTGCAACAATTACAAAATTATTATCTCCAATGCAATGCAATAAATTTTCATTTTTATATATTTTCGATAAATGAATTAGATTTTTTTTAACCAAATTCAGTGATTTCTCATAAACCAAATTACTCAAAAATTTATTATGTAAATTCATGGCTGCAGGCCCAATTTGAAAAGAATAAAAATTGATTAAACCTGGGGCAACTATATCTTTTCTAATTAGGGGCCTGAAACTTCTGGCAATATGAAAGGAATTAACTTTATTTTTATTATTTAATGAGAATAGAATATTAATTAAATTATAATTGTCGTGGGAAGTAACATTGTAGCCACAATCAAGCAATCCAGCAACAAGAGGAGTAAAAAATAATACGTCCCCAAGATGGTTACAAGAATCAAGAAGATTTATAGTAATATTATTAGAATTAATATGGTAGTAGTTATTATTTCCTGAAGTAAAAATTTCTCCATAGTCTATAAACTTATTAATTAATTCATTATTTAAAATTGTCATAATATATAAAATTAGTTACCCGTTATAGATTTTACGAGGATGTCTCTTGAAAGAATATCAGAGGCAATGGGGGTTAAGTGTCCATAATCCCAGGAAGTGATACCATCAAGTCCATTACCATAATAGGTAAGGCATCCATTATCGTTACAAAAATAATTTATAACATCAATATACTCAGAAAAATTATTATTATGAAAATTATTTTTTAAATCTATATTATTCATGATTATTTTTTTATCTAAACCCTTTAAAGTTCTCTGCGGATAGTTAACCCATAGCTTATAAATAATGAGCGGTAAATCTCGCACCCAATGAGGTGTTGGACCAAGGAAAATAATTTTTTTAATGCCAAGTTCATTTAAATAAGTAGACAAGTTAGTCATATTACTTATATTTTGATTACGGTCTTGAGCAATAACTACAACATCAGGCTTTGAATCTGCTATAGACTTTAAAGCAAACCAATTTGAAAATTCACAATAGTTTACGCTGCTAGGAGATTGAATTATTTTCGCAGGGCACCCAGAACTTGCAACTTGTAAGATTTGCCAATCAGGAGGTAAATTATTATCCAATCCATAACGTAAATGCTGGGCGTGACTATCGCCCCATATAAAAACTGATTTTTGGAGAAGTGGATTTCTCGTATAACAGCTTATTGGGATTGTTGTTAATGGGATGTTCGTGGCCCTGCCCTTCATATAACTATGGATGTCATAAAAATCACACTCGGAATGGTACTTTTCAAGTATATTGATCCGAGTAAAATAAACCCATTCTGGGAATGTGTTTGACATACTAGCCAGGAATTTATCTTTAGGATTAGCGGCAAATGTATTAAATGAACTACTATATAAATAGCCAACCAAACCAAAAAAAATCGCTACACCAATCATCCCTAGACTAAAAATAAAAATAAATTTAGATTTAAATATATTTTTATCTCTAAATGGAGTTTCAATATATTTCCAGCTAACGTAACCTAAAATAAAGCTGGAAAGAATTAGTAACATCATTAAATAAATATTTGGCTCATCAAAGAGAATTTCCCTGGAAAAAGCAAACAAAGGTTGATGCCATAGATAAACGCTAAAACTGATTAAACCAATGCTAACAAGTATTTTGGAGCCCAATACGCGACCTATAAAAGTTTCATTTGTAGCAAAAATAATTATAAGAGCAGCGCCGAATGTTGGATAGATTGTATATAAACCAGGATATGGAATTTTATCGTTTAAAAAGAAAATGGAATAGATTATTAATATGAAACCGAAAATACTCAATAGTTGGAATATCAATTTATTAGATTTAAAAATTTTAAAATTGTAAGGATATATGGCTATAAGTGCTCCAATTAGTATTTCCCAACTACGAGTAGGGAGTAGATAAAACGAAAATGATGGATGAGTCGCTGACAATAAAGTTGCAGAGAATAAACCAATTAATGAAACTATAAATAAAAAGTAGAATAAAAATACTCTTGAGTATTTTCGTACCGCCAATAGAAATAGTGGAAAAATAAAATAATACTGCTCCTCAACTGCCAAACTCCAAGTATGGATAAGAGGCTTTAGGTCTGTTGCTGAATCAAAATATCCAGCTGTTTTATAAAAAAATATATTGGAAGCAAACAAGGAGACTGCAATAACGCTTTCAGAAAATGATTTTATTGCATTAGGAAGTAACCAAATCCAAGATAAAGGAATGAATACAAAAATTATAAAAAATAATGCAGGTAAAATTCTTCTAGCTCTTCGCTCATAGAATCTAGAGAGTGAAAAATTACCACCCTCTAAATCAGTAATTATAATTGAAGTAATAAGATAACCACTAATAACAAAAAAAATATCAACCCCAACAAAACCACCGCCAAATAAACTAAAACCAGCATGATAGAGCACAACAGGAATAACCGCCAATGCTCTTAACCCGTCTATCTCTCTTCTATATTTCATTTAGAGCCCACGCTAAATTTAAAATAATATCTAAAAATTATTAGCATAATTATCAATTAATGAAGAATATTTATCCCAAGAATATTTCTTTGAAATTTCAATTAATTCATTACTATTTAACCTAACATCCGCAGATGAAGTTGTAAGCAACTCATTTATAGCATTTGCAATAGATTCAATTGAATGCGGGTCGCATAAAAAAGCAACCCCATTAGAAATCTCGGCCATAGAACTCGTATTAGAAGTAATTACAGGGGTTCCACAAGCGTAGGATTCAATTATAGGTATGCCAAATCCCTCATATAAGGATGGAAATATAACGGCTTTTGCGCCTTGAATTAAATTAATTAATCTTTTATCAGATAATTCCCCAATAAATATAATATTCTCACAAGGAAGCCCTTGATCTATTTCAAATTTATTGCAATCTCCTGAAATTATAAGCTTTATATCTTTAGTATTTTTTATATTAAGGAAAGCCTTAATCAAATTATTGATATTCTTATGTATTTTTTTTGAGCTATAGTTGAAGATATAATCATAATTAAAATCAGAAATATATTCAGGACCTCTTGGATGAAAATTAGATGAAGATCCATTACCAAGAACTACGATTTTATCTTGGGATATTTTATAGTGAAAAATTATTCGAGATTTTGTGAATTCAGAAACTGTAAATATTTTATTACTTTTATACGCTATATATTTCACAATAGTTTTAAAATATAAAACCTTATAAAAATTAAAATATTCTGGCATATCTAACTGTATCAAATCATGTATACAAATAGCATATGGAATTTTTCGAAATATTGGGGCTGTGAATGAGGCTGATACAAAAAACTTTGTATCCAAGGGAAGCGTTAATGACAGCACTAATGGGTCAAAAGGAGAAAAGGGATTCCCAGCCCCATGGTAAGGGTTTAAAATTTTCAACCTTTTACTAATCTCGGTTGTAAAACGTGCAATTCCAAAATTACCTTTTGGCCTACTATCAAAATACTTAGTCATGAGTATACTGTTTCCTAAAGCGTCTAAAGAATATTATTTTGAATATAAATATTAAATTTGAATCTGCAAATTTAATATTATGCCTTAAAGCCTTATATACGCATAAAAATATATTCATATTTATAAAAGATAAATATAAATAGTAGGAACATCTTATTTTTTCATCGATGATATTATCTATTTTATTGAGGAAATCAAACGCCGAGTAGTAGTAGTCTAAATCTATAAGATAAGAGTGATTTTTTAGGTGATTAATTAGTTTAGGCAATATTCCACCACTACTGCTAAACGTCACATTATTAGCATGATGTCTGTAAAGCATTAATGGAAGCTTTAATTTATAAACATTCCCAAAGCTGAAAGCAACCATTGAAATATAATGATCATGCATTACAATATTCTTGGGCATATACTTTAATGCAAAATAAACTAATTTCTTATTAAAAATCATTGAGCAGCCCTGAATACCTCCATTCATAAATAGTAAATCAGTTATATTTTTAGGTGTTTTTAAGTTAGTAATACCATTTACCATTTTATTATTTAAAATAGAGTAATGATAACCCTGTGAATATATCAATATAGGAATTATAGAAGAATATTTCATTATTTCATTATAAAGTAGCTCTAGTTTATTATCAAACCAAATGTCATCTTGATCACAGAAACAAATAAATTCTGAGTTTACAAATTTTAGTAAGTTCAAAAAATTCAATCCGGCACCATATTTATTTCTGCCATAAGCTACATTTACTACTTTAATTCTACTATCCCCTAATGCAATATCTCTTATAATATTGACCGTGTCATCAGATGAGCCATCATCTGATATTAATAATTGCCAATTTTTAAATGATTGATCTTGAATACTGGCAATTTGAGATCTAATATATGATTCACCATTAAATGTTGCCATCAATATTGATATTTGATTACTATTCATAAAATATACCGGCTAAGAACATCTAAATGAATTATAGGTTCTATATTAAATATAAAAGTTGTTAAAATAAATGACAATATAACAGATATAAAAAACAATGCATATATGTATTTATGGGAATTTACATATAATATATAAGAAAAATAAAAGGTAATATAAAAACCAATTTCAGCAAATCGAAATCCTACTATGTTTGATCCAGTAATAATAAAAAATATTGCAACGAAATTTGTTACTAGTAAAAAAAATGAAATATTAGCCAATAATTTATTATCAATTGGTAAATTTTCTTCATTTTTTAATAATAAATATAATGTAAAAGTTAGCGGGATTAAAATTTTTGGATGTAGAAAATAAATATATGCCGAGTTATTAGCTCCACCTTCCCCATACCTAGATATCAATAATAACATTACTACTTCGTAAATATTATATATGTATAAAAAAATAAATATTATTACCGATGTAAGAACAAAAGTTATTTTATTTTTTTTATAAATATCAAAAAGAACTAAGGGTATAAGTAGAAAACCAGAATAATGATTTAATATAGCAAATGTGATAATTAATATTTTTACCAATTTACTTTTACAGTAAAAATAGAATGGTATTATTCCTAGTAAAATAGAAGCTCTAAGCTGTGAAACGTCATATAACCAAAGAAAAGTTCCTGCATAAAATATGACAAAAAATGTTGTGTATGACAAGTTTTTTGTATAAATATATACACCGTATTCCTTTAGTAATATTGATAATATTGCATATATTATCAATATAAATCTAAAATCCAAACCAAAGGTATTTCCGAATAATCCTAGGTAATAGAAGAATGGCTCAATACTATATTCAAAATACTCAATGTTTTGATAAATGTTTTTATATTCTTCAACATCCCAACCTAAGTCATATGGCCTCATTGCTAAAAAGAAAATTATTAATAGCGATATAAAGATATTTACTGAATACTTCATTTGTATTATTTTATTACCTGACGTCTTAAGTTTACTAGCATTCTATCAAATTTATCCACTAAAAATCTTATAAAAAATATAAATATTTTAAAAATAGGTGCGCCATTTATATTAAACAATGCATACGATTTTTTAATATATGCTACTGATCTCCTATATCTCTTTTCTCTACATCTATAACAAGCTTTTATCAATAGCGCTGTGGCTATATAATTCACCCTATCCCTATAATTAAAATATCGTTTAATTACCTTCCTAATCATTGGCTTCATAATGCTACTACTAGTATGCATCTGATTTCCATGTAACCTGTATAGAAATGATACTCTGTCAATAAATTTAAAATCTAATATGCCGGTTAATTTTGTAAAAATTCTTATATTTAATGACCAATCATCCGACCCCGTCTCTTCATCAAAACCTCCAATTTCTATAATAAAACTTCTTTTTATTAGCATAGATTGAATATATAGCCCCGGAATTGAACTTAGTATTTCTTTTTTTGTTTCAGAAGCTCCTAATTTCAAATATTTTTTTATTTTTCTATGTACATCTCCAAATTTTTTATTTCCATTAAAATACATTCCATTCGTATACAATACATTCAACCCTGTATTTTCCTCAAAAAACTTAACTTCAACATTCAATCTATTTGGCATCATTAAGTCATCTGATGCCAATATAGCTACAATATCTCCTGATGAATTCTTCAGTCCGGTATTTAATGTCTTACATACACCACTATTTTTAGTGTTTACTATTAACATTATATTTAGCTTACTATTTTTTATGTATTTCTTTATAATTTCTACAGAATTATCTGTTGAAGCATCATCGACTATTATCAATTCTAGATTTTCATAGCTTTGCTTACATACACTATTTATTGCCTCAAAAATTGTTTTACCATGATTGTATGATGGTATTAATATACTCACCTTTAGTTTATTCATTTTAATTATCAATTTTTATAAAAATATAATTTTTAACATAAAATGCAATACATATAAAATACAAAATGTAGTTAATAGTATATGCTAGAGGTACGCCCTGAATTCCGTATATTGGCAGAGCAAATACAACTAATGCATAGAATGATAATGAGAAAATTATTTCTGTGAAAATAAAAAATTTAGTAAATTTTTTAGCCACTAAAATATATGATAAAATCCAAGATGCAATCTTTATTATATCTCCAAATATTTGCAATGCAAATAGCTGTCTCATTTCCATAAATTCAACAGTAAATAACATTTTTATTATAAAATCTCTTAATATATATATACTTAATCCACTAATTATTACTACTGGCATAAAATAACCATATATATATTTAATTTCTTTTTTAAGATCTTTATTATTTCCTATTTCAGCAATTCTAGGCAAGTAATATATTCCCAAACTTGAGGTTAACACCATTAGGTAGGTTTCGCTTATTTTCCAGCTCCCTTGCCAATAACCTGCATATTCCAATCCCAACTCTCTTTCAATTTGTTTTCTTATTAAAATAAACGTTAGCGAGCTAGCGACAGTGGATATTACTGCCATAAGTCCATATTCAGATAATTCTTTTATATATTTTTGGTGAATACCTCCAATCAAGAAATTATATTTAAACCAATCTTTTTTTCTTACCAACAATATATTTGTTAATATACTAAGTCCCGGGGCAATTATCAAACCTAATATTGCACCTTGTATATTGTAAATTATAGTTAATATTAAAATTAATGCTAATGACAATATACTTCCAATAATTCCGCATAATACGTACAATTTAATTTCTTTTTTTCCATTCAATATGGATAAAATAATATTATTTATTGATATAATAGGTAAAAATATAACCAATATATATATTGTTAAATTATTAGTTATTTCTACATCAATTAGCTCTAATATATATTTTGATTTTATTAATAAAATGGTTCCAATAATAAATGATATTATTATCGATAATGTTATTGATGTTTTCCAAATTTTATGTTGCTCTTTAGGATCATCAAATTTTTCAGCTGTTAATTTAACTACACCTTGGCTGCCAAGAGCTCCAGCTATCCCTGAAAAAATTGATACTATATTTTGTGTTTGACCTATTATTGCAAAACCAGCTGGTCCTACATATATCGCCAATATCTTATTCAATAAGATGGCACATGCCAATTTAATAACAGTACCAATGCCATTGAGGGCGCTTGTTTTTATTAGGCCCACAACTTACTTAACTACGAAAAGTAGAAATAATTCGTGACACATCTAATTCATTTAAATGCGGGCCGATGGGAAGGCTAATACACCGTTTCGCTAACCTTTCAGATATCGGTAGTTGACCCTCTGAATGCCCGCTGTCTTTATACGCCCGCTGCATATGCGGGGGTATTGGGTAATGTATCAGCGAAGAAATTTTTTCTTCATTCAACCTACCTTGTACTCTCTCTCGTTCTTGACTTTGTATGACAAATAGGTGCCAAACTGGATCAGCCCAATCCGGCACAAATGGTAAAGTTATATGTACATTTTTAAGCTCATCGAGGTACCGCTCTGCAATAACTTTACGACGAGAATTCCATTCATCCAACTTTCGTAACTTGACACGTAAAAAAGCAGCCTGTAGATCATCTAGGCGTGAATTAAAGCCTTGAATCTCATTCAAATATTTAACACGAGATCCATAATTCCGAAGCATGCGTAACCTATCAGCCAAATCAGGATCGTTAGTAGTAACGGCCCCGCCGTCACCTAAGGCCCCCAAATTCTTTCCGGGATAAAAACTATGGCCAGCTGCATCCCCTAATCCACCAGCACGTCTTCCTCTATATAACGCACCTTGAGACTGCGCTGCATCTTCTATAACCTTAATATTGTATTTATTAGCAATGGTATTAATTGCATCCATATCAGCCGGCTGTCCATATAAATGTACGGCCATAATTGCTTTTGTTCTAGAGGTAATCGCAGTTTCTACTAGAGCTGGATTAATGTTATATGTCCACTCATTAGGCTCAACAGGCACAGGAGTTGCCCCCGCATGGGTTGCGGCTAACCATGTCGCAATATAAGTATTGGAAGGAACGATAACCTCGTCACCCTCACCTATATTATAGGCGCGTAAAATTAAGTGCAGGGCTTCAAGCCCATTGCCAACGCCGATGCAATATTTAGCACCGCAATAATCCGCATACTCTTTTTCAAAAGCCTCCAACTGACTACCTTGAGTAAACCAACCGCTATCAAGAACCTCATGAAAGGCTTTCTCAAGATCCGCTCGGAGTTCTTGATGAGGGGCTTTTAAATCTAGAAATGGAATCATTTTCAAGGTTGGAGTTTTGATTATTTATTCTGGTTTGCAAATTTTTTAAAATCATCGTAATCATGAAAATAATCAGTTGGGTCATATAAAGTTGAGGCTAAAACCAGGCAAACGCCGCCAGAGGAGAAATTCTCAACCTCCCTCCACATTGCTTTAGGGATGTAGAGGCCATAATATGAGCGATTTAGATGAAATTTTTTTCTTTGGCTTCCGTCGTCAACAACTACATCAAAACTCCCTGACATTGCGATAATTAATTGCTGGAGCTCTTTATGTCCATGCCCTGCTCTTGATGAGCCGCCTGGAACATCGTATAGATAATAAACCCTTTTAATATCAAATGGGATTTGATTTCCCCCTTCAATAACTGATAAATTACCACGTGGATCAGAAATTTTCGGAAGATTAATTATCTTGCAATCATAAGTATTCATATAAATTTTTATAAATTAATCTTAACTACAGAATCTACTACTTTGGATTGTCAATAAGTCGAAAAATTCTTTACGCCTAAAATACAGATAAATCCTCACACAACTTTATTTTAATGTATGCTCAACTTGAATATTCTTTAAATTTATTATTCATTCGCCTACAGTATCCAACCCCAAGCATTTGTCTACGTATTAATTTACAGATCAAGTGGTTCAATTCCACTTCCCCATTGTTCAATTATGTTTACTGGATAACCCCGAATAAAACGATCCCGCCATGGGTAAGCACGGACTCGGATATCATTTTTTAACCGCATGTCAGTTGCTTTGCATAAGCGTTTAGCTGGGGAGCCTGAAACTAGTGAATTTTCGGGCATATCTGCACTAACGAGTGAGTGAGCCGTAATAAAAGATCCCTTACCGATTCGCACGCCTGGCAATAAAGTCGATTTCACGGCAACCACCACATAATCTTCCAGCGTGACACCTTCCATAAGATTGCTTGGAGGATTTGGATCATTGGTGAGCAAAACACCTGGAAACATCCAAACAAAGTTTCCAATTTTAGAATTCTGCCCAATCGTTACAGAGCTTTGGGTTCTAACGTAGTGCCCAATTTCACAATACCCTTGAATATCTGCATAAGTGCCAATTTGAAAACCTTTACCTGCAACTGTCTTTTCGCGAACAGTTATATGGTGGCCTGTCACAAGTCCATCACCAAAACTAGACCCCTCATAGAAAATACTGTGTGACCTTATAACTGATTTATTGCCAAAAATAAGTGGTAAACCATCAGCAAGTTGCGTCGGGTAACCTAATTCACAAAATCCATCGATCCGCGAACCACTACCAATTTGAACATTCTCGTGAACAACTGTGTATGGCCCAATTTCTACATTTGTACCAATCTTAGCGCTGGGAGAAACGACAGCAGTTGGGTGGATTAAATTTTTCATGGGTCGCTCTCTGTATTTACAGCATTTATTGTATAAATCCTTTTTCAACATTGACAGATTTGTTAAAATGTAATCAAGATAAATTTGCTGTCGATTATGAAAACTTTTTTTCGTCTTTTAAATTGCGGGCTATTTATCCCCCCCCTCTATAAATGAATAACTGTAATTTTTCTCTTTGGGGGTGAGGCGAACTTCAGGTATTTTCTCAGTAAGTGGAATTTTAGAAAGGAGTCCATTACTAATTCTGATATGTTGAGTCTTTCGCCACCCTAACCTTAAATAATTACTTTCATAGATAAATCATATAAGCGGCAAAAAAATTGAGATTTGCATCATAGGTCATGCAGTGCTTCCTGCATCTACAGTGAGGGTAGTGCCATTAATCATAGCCCCACTTTCAGCCAATAAAAATGAGACTGAGGCTGCAACTGATTCAACAGATGCTAGTTTTCCAGACGGGCTTCGACGCTTAATGGACAATAATTTATCCGCCGCAATATCTTTTGTCATATCGGTATCCATATAACCAGGAGCCACACAGTTGACCGTAATTCCAGCTTTGCCTAATTCACGCGACAAGGATTTTGTGAAGCCAATTAAACCGGCTTTAGTAGCCCCATAAACTGATAAGCCACTAAAACCAGTGGACCCAATGATGGATGAGATATTGATGATGCGCCCTGCACCGCCAAGTAACATAGAGCGTGAAACGTACTTAGTGAGTACGATTGGTGACTGGAGGTTAACCATCAGCGATTGTGCAATATCACGCTCGTGCATAGTGGCCAAAATACCATCAGCTCCAATTGCAGCATTATTAATAAGCCCGTAAATACGACCATATCGGCTAGTCAAGCCACTGACCCAAGCGTGAATCTTGTCAGTATTAGCCAAGTCAAAACATTCAAAGTGCACGTCTTGACTACTACAAAGTGCAATTAGCTCGGGACTGTATGAGCGCGCAACCGCGAGTACTTTGTAACCTTCGGAAGCCAAATGTTGGCATATCGCAAGGCCGAGACCTCGGCGAGCACCAGTCACAATCACAATTTTTTTCATTCCACATTAATCCTTGAAAGCTTTCCTGAGGAGGTCAGTTGAACGGCTTCTGAGGCCACAATAAACGCAGGTATTTTGAAACCTTCCAAACGTGCACGACAGTGTTCCGTTACTCTTTTCTTGAATGCGGCATCAATAACAACACCCGGCATAGGAGCAATAGCGGCCTCGACTAAGCTTCCCAAAATAGCGCTCTTGCGAGCACGAACTTGAACAAATGCTACATCAGGCAACTCTTTGATAACCGATTCAATTTCTTCAGGCATGACTTTATTGCCGCCAACGTTAATTGATCCATTAGCGCGCCCCAAGAAGCGGACCCTGTTGTCTTTTAATTCAACTACGTCTCCAGAGTCAATCCAGTCAGCCTCTGAGCTCATAGCCAATGAGTAATTTGATGGGCTATGAAACCATAAGTGATTTTGATCATCGATGCGCATAGCTGTGCCCAATTGAGATTGGATCAAATATTCAGAAGGGAATCCCGCAAGACCATCACGCACTGCAAAGCCAACCCCAGCTTCTGTGGATGCGTAAATATGTGTAATCCGCGCAGCGGGAAACTGTTTGGCTAGTATATCCAAAACGGCCTGATCAACAATTTCTCCGCCTAAAGTAATTTGCCTTAATTTCAGCCTTTCGAACAAAGGGTGCATAGCAAGTTTCCGCCACATTGATGGCGTAGCTGAAAGTGCGTTGCAGCCAAGATCAATGAAGCCATTCATTAGATTGCATAAATCAGACTTTTCCTCATTGAGGATAAGTGGCGTGCCACACATCCAGGACTGAAAAAATACCTGTAAACCCGCAAAGCGCCGCAAACTGTATAGACTGCCCCAAATGTATTCGTTACCGATCTGGCGGGTTCTTATGCTACGAGTCAAAGAGGTAAATGTATGGGGTATCAATTTTGGGGTCCCAGTAGTGCCAGATGTTGGCAATAACCAGGTCGTTTGAATTGCTGTAGGTCTATCTATGATTTTATGGTGGGCGATCATTTTGTTATCAGACTGGGCCAATAGTCGCGCAAAGCCCAAGCCATCATTTTTTATGATGATGTCGATTCCATCATCAGCCATTCGTGTTTCTTGGATATCCTGGTCACCTTCAGCAGGCAACAAGACAATAGATTGCGCTAGACCATCTAAAAAGACGAGGGTAGCAACAAATTCAATGGCCGACATTTCCCCAATGGCCACACGCTTGCCGTACCAAACCATTGGATCAAAACCATCCAATGCTCGAATGAGTCTATCGACATCTAACGAACCAATAGATTCTGATTTCCACAGTACATCGCTAACTTTTGAAATTAAAAGTCGCTCGTAAAGACACTTCATTTTGGTGAAAATCGTTGATAGACCTCAATGAAGTCATTAAAGGTGCGTGGGTAAACAGGCAAATCCATTAATACGAAGGGGTCGTAACCCAGATCCTCTTCAAGTTTGGCCACTAAGATGGCAAATCCAAGAGAATCAAGACCGGATTCTAGCAATATGGTTTCATCTGATAAATCAACAACCTCAGTTCCACGCATATTTGCTACCTCTTGAATAGCTGTTGTAATTTTTTCACGCAAATTATTCATTTATTTTCCTAATTTTTGACCGAATCCTGAATGCAGCTCTATCTAGCGCCCCAGCTCCTACAGCTAATCTTTTAGATATTTGACCGTCACTTAATTGCTAAGAATTAATTACTCAAGCCCGCTAATGCCCGATCTCGTGCACTCATTTGGACTTGGATCATCGCTTGGCACCGCCGCTTTTGACGCTCGTCCACACCCGCCCACCGAGTAGCGCTAAGAGCATCAAGAAAAACGCTGCTACCAATCCGCCGGCAGTAGCCTTGATCATGCCTTTTTTACTCGCGGTTGGGGCGGTATTCATCTCAAAACCCTTGGAAAAGCGCACGTCATTGGCTAATAGGCTTGATCGTAGGCCATCCACAAATGCCAGGGACTTGGGATCGCTGGGGTTTAAGGTGGCCCGTAGTTGGGACTCTTGCTCCAATAATTTTTTGGTCAAGGCAATGCCGTCATAGCTCTCCCCATTCATGAGGGGTGAGACCTGCTTGACCCAGGTGCGCAATATCGCCATTTGCGCCTGAGCGTCTTTTAAGCGCTCGAGGGACTCTTTGCTGGCATTGATGTCCGTATTGGCCGCAATAATCTGGGTGCTAATGGGCATGTACTTGGCGCCCGAGTCTTTGGGGTCGACTACTTGGCTGATGGTTTTTTGCTCGTTTGGGAAGCGCTTGGCTAGGGACTCTAAGCTTTTGAGTCGCTCTTGTTGGTAACCTAGTTCGACTTGGGTGTTATTGATTTTTTTTGCGAGCTCAGCATCACTACTGATGAGCTGAGACTCTTGTGCGCTAAATAAGGATTTAATCGCTAGATAAGAAGCGCCTTGCAGTAAAAAGTTTTTGGTGCCACGGGCATTGTCGATCGCCTTATTCCGCGTGGATCCAGCTGCTGTAATCGTTAAGCTCATAATTGAGGTGCCTGCCGCTTCCAAACCCGCAGTCGAGGCGAGGTCCTTGGTGTCTGCTTTACTCATGCCGTAGGTGGCTAGAGTATTTTTTTGCCACCAGTCCGCATTACTTAAGGTGCGATAGAGGGATTCTTGACCTTCGGGAACCTTGGACTCGTCAACCATTTGGTCTGCCAGGTTGGGCAAGGATTTTTGGAGAGAGCGCCAACCGACTAAATCGGTGCCACCATTGTTATTAAGAATGAGCTCGGCGTTGTAGCTACCCAGGAAATACCAATTACTGAACCCTAAAATAGCACCAACCACTGCGGCAATCGCAAGCTTTTTCCAGGCAGATTGTAGGAAGTTGACGATATCTAGGAGGGAGATTTCAGCGCCACCATTAAAGTCGCTTTCATCTGTTGAAGATGGGGCTCTGGAGGAGTGATTTGGCTCGGTCATCAACTGGTTTTTCTATAAAGTAATGCTCACATCGTTCGGCAGAATCGCGCCATCGAATACTTGCTTTTTGATTATCTCATTATAAATATTACAGCTATCTATTGGCCAAGCTGGCCTTGAGCTATTTGCTCAACCATGGGGATTACCC
>TBL_comb48_EPIDRAFT_1000539_pt1 | contig 29457 bp, 26 predicted proteins | sample TroBogEpilimnion_37_FD_10681 | JGI IMG/M metagenome (IMG submission 10681) | reverse complement strand
CTACGAGTTGCACCATTTTCTAAGGCAACTTCTTTCGTGGTGCCGACCGTATATAAGGTTGTTGTAGTTGGACCCACAATGGCCCGACCGGGTTCGATCGAAATCTTTGGTACCGCGATGTTGGCCGCAGCACATTCACGCTTCACAACTGCAGCAAGTTCTGACAACACGATCGTGGGATCAAGAGTGGTTTCTCCTGGCATATATGCGATGCCATAGCCGCCGCCAAGATCTAGTTCTGGCAATTCTGAACCAAATACATCTCTGTATTTGGCTAATACTGCAATCACTTTTACTGCAGCAGCCGCAAAACCTTCGCTCGCAAAAATCTGCGAGCCAATATGTGAATGTAGGCCAGCAAGATTAAGTGACGAGATTTTTCTGATCTCTTGGATCGCAGTCCATGCCGCTCCGCTGGCGATAGAAAACCCAAATTTGACATCTTCATGGGCGGTTGAAATAAATTCATGGGTATGTGCTTCGACGCCTGGCGTCACTCGAATATAAATCTTCTGGACTTTGCCCAGCTCTGCAGCAATCCGTGATACTCGCTCTATCTCGTGGAAAGAGTCCACGACGATTGTCCCGATGCCCACTTCGATCGCAGTACGAATCTCGTTTTCAGATTTATTATTTCCGTGTAATTCGACACGTTCCATTGGGAAGCCAGCGGCAATGGCCACCGCCATTTCTCCGCCAGTACATACATCAAGTCCGATACCAGTTTCAGAAACCCAACGAGCAATTTCCTTGCATACAAAGGATTTGGCCGCGTAGTAAACCATTCCATCGGTTACTCCAAAAGCGCTATTCAAGGCATTCTTCCAACCCTTTGCCCGGGCCTTAAAGTCTGATTCATCGACCACAAACAATGGTGTGCCATAATCAGCAGCAAGTTGGGTTGCGAGGACTCCCGCAATATCTAATTCACCCGACTTGATGGAAGAGTGTGTTGAAAAAATAGCAGCATCAAATGAGGTCATGGCTACATCTTTTCTGGAGCGGATACACCCAGCAAGGTTAACGAATTGGCTATCACCTGTGCGGTTGCATTACATAAAGTCGCACGGGCGCTATGCAAAGGTCCCGCTGGTTCGTCACCCAACGGAAGAACNCGACAATCTGCGTAAAAACGATGGTAAATACCGGCCAATTCTTCCGCATATCGGGCAATGCGATGCGGTTCGCGTAGCTNNGCAGCTCCNGAAACGACGCGTTGGAATTCTGCCAANGCGCCAATTANTTCGCGTTCACGTTCGTGAACCAATAGTTCAGGGTTGACATGATCCAATCCAAATNCGATNCCAAGATCAGAGGCATTGCGCAATACNGCNCAGATCCGGGCATGGGCATACTGNACGTAATACACCGGATTNTCGTTGGTGCGACTTCGTAATAAATCAACGTCCATGATCATAGGAGTATCAACTGGATAACGAATTAATGTATACCTGGCTGCGTCTACCCCAACTTTTTCGACTAACTCTTCTAAGGTAATTATTGTTCCAGCACGTTTGCTCAATTTTAGTTCTTCGCCATTTTCAATGATCTTGACCATCTGACCAATTAATACATCGATATTGTAGGACGGATCATCACCCGCGCAAGCAGCAATTGCTTTTAGGCGTTGAACATAACCATGGTGGTCTGCGCCGAGCATATAAATACAAATATCAAATCCACGTTCGCGCTTACTTATATAGTAAGCAGAATCAGAAGCAAAGTATGCAAAAGCGCCATCAGATTTGATCATTACTCGGTCTTTGTCATCGCCAAAATCAGTTGTGCGAAGCCAAAGGGCTCCGGCATCTTCGAAGACATGTCCCTGTGATTTAAGGCGATTTAAACAATGGTTAAAGAAGTCATTTTCATACAATGATTTTTCAGAGAACCAAATATCAAAGTGCGTACGGAAAGTTTTGAGTACCCGCTGCTGGTCAGCTAGTTGTAGCGCATAACCTGCGTCACGAAATTTTGATATTGCTAATGGTTCGTCCACCGATAAATAATCTGGATGTGCAGCTTTTATCTCGGTGGCTATGTCATTGATATATTCACCGTGATAGCCATCTTCTGGGACCGGCACACCCATGGCAGATGCACGAAGTGATGCACCAAATAATTCCATCTGATTCCCGCGGTCATTGATATAGAACTCGCGAGTTACTTTTGCGCCAGCGGCCGAAAGAACCCGACCCAATGCGTCGCCAACCGCAGCCCATCGGGTGTGTCCCAAATGCAGTGGTCCAGTTGGGTTTGCGCTGATAAATTCCAGATTTACTTTGACGCCATCTAATGCAGAACCATGACCGAATTTTTCACCCTGTTTCAAGATCGTCGTGATGATGGCGCCTTGGCTTGCCCGTGCAAGGGTGATATTAAGAAATCCAGCTCCAGCGATATCTACCCCCGCGAGAGATCCTTCTAGCTTATGATCTGCTAATAAATATGTGCGAATTTTTTCTGCGATAGTGCGTGGTGGCAACTCTGCCGCTTTGGCGAGCCCCAACGCGATAGAGGTGGCGTAGTCGCCGTGATCTCGATTTTTAGGGCGATCAAGAATTATCTCGGATGGTAGGGCCAAGCCCCCAGGAAGGTCCCCCGCGGTTACTGCGGCAGCGAGCGCACGTAGGATTCCCAGGCCCAGAACATCTTGGATCGAATCGCTGCTCATAATAAGTGAAGCCTATCGGGCCCACTGATTAAGTCGTGGCACCTCTGGATTTTTCATGAATGAGTAATTTCGCATACAGATCTTCTGTGGTCAGGCGAACATCCAAGTGCGAATAGACGCGCATCGGAACCCCGGCGGGGTTATCTTCATAACTGCCGTCATCTTTAAGCCGGGGTTTTGGCAGGTCAAAATAACTGCTGGAGGATGGATCTGCTTCGAAGGTCGACTGTAGAGCGGTCAGCAAGACCAACGCGGAATCTCCCAACATGTATGTCTCTCCAAATTTGAATCCCAATCGATTTGTCGCCACGGCTACCGAACTCAGCTTTTGATAGAGGTAACTTCCCAGGAGTCCCGCTTGATTCATGCGCAGCTCGAGTTCAGCCTGGCTCGTATTTAATTGGCGATAAGCATTGCGAGGAATCTGCCAAAGTCGAAGATCTGAATCATTAAAAATAACCTGCCCAGCAATAACATCCTCATGAAGGTTATATTCGTATTGCGAAGCACCGGGTGGTGGTTGAGAGTGGCCCTGATGTTCTGGTCCGCCTATCCACACCACGGTTAGTTTTGAAGCAATTTCTGGGTTGATCAACCACGCGCTCGCGATCGACGTCAGGCTTCCTCCGCATACGACAAAGAGAGGTAATGCCGAATCGCTATTCATTGCTTCCTCGATGATAAATCGTGCCGCTTCGGAATCGGCTGGGGTCTTTCGATCGACAAGTGGCCCACGAGCCCCTCTCAATACTTTTGGTAATACTTTTGGTAATACTTTTGGTCTGGACGCCAATGGTTGTGAATCTTTTTTACCTATGTCCGAAGGATCTATGATTTCCTGAAGATTCATGATTTCTTGAAGATTGCGAACTTCCTTGACAGCTTCTTCAACAGAATCGTCAAAACGATTCCAAGAATCACCAGCCCTCAGGTGACTCGCCAGAATGGCACGGGTTTCCACGGTAGGCGACAGGAGGTGATGCGCTAATTGTACGAGTCCATCTGGATCCCCCGAGTAATCATTGTCAGAGATCAATCGCATCTTTGGTTCGATGGGGAAATCTCCCCAATGCCTAACCGCCATTAGAAGAAGTAATTGGTGGAAAGTGGCGGAGTGAAACACACGGATACGAGACGCTCCCTCTTTACATACGAGAGAACGCCTCCTTACTTTAAATTTTCCTAGTTTTCTAGTTAGGCTTTAATACCCATCAGATGCTCCAGTGCAAGCTGATCTAACTTTTCGTACCCATACCCACGTGCTCCAGCGAGTTCGACATCGAAGGAACTGTTAGCCAAGTCCTTCCAGGTTTCACCCTTTGCAAGTGTTGGTACTTCTAATTGATCGATGCGTGACTCTTTCATTGCCTCAATAACACGCGGATCTTTACGGAAAGCGAGCGCACGTTCCTTGAGAGCCAAATAAGTTCGCATATTTGCTGTTGCCGATTCCCATACTCCAGCATCATCTTCGGTACGGGCTGGCTTGTAATCAAAATGCTTTGGACCTTGGTAGTTATAACGCTCAAGTAGATCAACTAAGAAGAATGCTGACTTAAGGTCTCCGTGCCCAAAAACAAGATCTTGGTCAAACTTGGGACCATGTTGACCATTAAGATCGATATGAAACAACTTTCCTTGCCAAAGCGCTTGCGCAATACCATGAACAAAATTAAGACCAGCCATTTGCTCGTGCCCAACTTCTGGATTGAGGCCAACCATCTCGGGATGATCAAGTGTGTAGATAAATGAGAGCGCGTGCCCAATTGTTGGCAAGAAGATATCACCACGAGGTTCGTTTGGCTTTGGCTCAATGGCAAAACGAATCTTGTAACTCTTGTCGATCACATATTGGCTGAGGATGTTAAAACCTTCGCGGTAACGCTCGAGCGCAACATACGCATCTTTAGCACCATCTGATTCTGCGCCTTCCCGTCCACCCCAACATACATAAATCTCTGCTCCAAGTTCGGCAGCTAAATCAATATTGCGCATTGCCTTGGTAAGTGCAAAGCGACGTATATCGCGGTCGTTAGATGTTAGCGCACCATCTTTGAATACTGGATGGGTAAATAAATTTGTGGTTGCCATAGGGACCTTCATGCCAGTCTCTGCTAAAGCCTTCTTGAAGCGATGAATATGGCTATCGCGTGTTGCGTCGTCGCTGCCGAATGGGATTAAGTCATCGTCATGGAAAGTCACACCATAAGCACCCCGTGCCGCTAGTTCGTTGACTGAGCGCACTGGATCTAAAGGTCCGCGGGTGGCATCACCGAAGGGATCCCTAGCCTGCCAGCCAATGGTCCATAGACCGAAAGTGAACTTATCTGCTGGTGTTGGATTCAGCGACATGGCATCTCCTCATATTTCATTATGTTGTTAGTTGTGTTGTTGGTTATGTTGTTGGTTACATTAAATACTACTGCGGTTCTAACCCTATGAAACTGTGACGTCGGTCAATAGCTTGCGCTGTGGGCCAACTTCACGAGTAGGGCCAGTTATCTGGATATTTTTAGAATCCTTGATATCTGTTGATGAGGTGCCTAAGTGCACCTGAATTACGCCTGCATCAACTATTCGTTTGACCTCGCGGCCGTGATAAGCCAGACGATCTGTATGCACGTAGAAATCTAACTTCTTTGAAGCCCCAGGAAGAAGGTCTACCCTGGCGAAACCAAGAAGCTGGATGACCGGACGAGCAACTTCGGCGACCGGATCGCTGAAATAGAGTTGCACCACCTCTGAACCAGCCACTTTGCCTACGTTTTTGACGGTAGCAGTGGCAACGAACTCTCCACTAGTAGAAATACTCTGCGATGAGAGCGTAAGCGATGAGTATTCAAATTGTGTGTAGCTCAATCCATGGCCGAAAGTAAAAAGAGGAATCGAATCGACCGGGCTAATTCCCAATCCAGGTTGGCCATATTTTGGATGAAGGTACGTTGAAGGTTGTCCGGTCGGCGTTGACGGAATTTCTACAGGCAATCGACCCGATGGATTTATGGCACCACTAATTACTTCGGCAATCGCAGTACCCCCCTCTTCACCCGGCATGAATGCTTGAATAATGGCGGCTGCACGCGATTGAACATTCTCTAAGGCGTAAGGACGTCCAGAGACTGAAACAACGATGACTGGAGTCTTGGAATCCAAGCAACGATAAAGAAGTTCTGCTTGGGAACCAGGTAGCGCCATATCCGAAACATCGTTTCCCTCACCTGAAGTTCCACGACCAAACAAACCCGCTCTGTCTCCCACTACGACGATCGCTAAATCAGCGCCATCAACCGCAGCGCGCGCCTTCTCGATTCCTGATGGATCTACTTCTTTGACTGGTACGCCAGAGATCGCAGTGACTTGCGAATCCGTGAATTTCTTGGCAATTGATTCGTAGATCGACGGAACTTCGATACCAAGCCCTGAGCCAGGCGTCATGGCCATGACGTGATTTGCAAATGAGTAGCAACCCAAAAATGCCGCGCCATCATCACCACAAGGCCCAACAATGACAATCTTTTCGTATTGCTGTGCGAGAGGTAAGAAATTATCTTTATTTGAGAGCAAGATAACGCCTTCACGTGCGGCCTCTAATGCAACTTGGCGATTAGCGGGGGTATCAAGATCAACGGTTTCAGCATCAGCCGTAATATGTTTAGTAGGTGTCCAATCAGGATCTAAGAGGCCAAGTTCTAACTTCTGATTTAAGACGCGCACCAAGGCACGATCGACATATTCTTCAGACAACTTACCGCTTCTGATGAGCTCAATTAGCCCATCGCCGTAGCATCGAGTTGCTGGGAGTTCTGTATCTATGCCAGCGATGAGTGCTAACGCGCCGGCCTCTCCTGCTGTTCCCGCAACGTTATGCATTATTTCTAAGAAACTTATCGCCCAGTAATCGGAAACTACCGTTCCAGTGAACTTCATTTGGTTGCGCAAAATTTCTGTAAATATTTTGGGATCGGCTCCAGCAGGTAATCCATCTACATCTGTATACGAGTTCATTACCGAGCGCGCTTTACCCTCGGTTACTGCCATTTCAAATGGAGGTAACATGAAGTCGTACAACTCTCGCCAGCCCATCGAAACGGGACCATGGTTGCGAGCAGCTTTAGATGCAGAATGTCCAAAGAAATGTTTCAGTGTTGACACTATGCCTTGTGATTCCAGACCCTTGACATAGGCAGTCGCACAGATTCCAGCAAGGTAAGGATCTTCACCAAAGGTCTCTTCGACTCTTCCCCATCGATAATCGCGAACAACATCGAGAACTGGCGAAAGTCCTTGATGTACCCCCACCGATTTCATATCACGTCCAATTATTCGAGTGACCTTCTCAATGATTGTTGGATCAAATGTTGCAGCTAACCCGAGCGGCGTTGGAAAAGAGGTCGCTCCCATTGTGGTGAACCCGGTCAAGCACTCTTCGTGTACCACTGCGGGTATTCCTAAACGTGTTTCGCTAGTTAGTCTCTTCTGGGCATCTACGACTTTCTTAATGCCATCTTTCACAGTCGTTGGCAAAGTTCCAAAAACACGAGTGAGTTGACCAAGTCCGTTCTTAGTCACGACGCTCCATTCCTGGGGCTGAGCGACCTCTGCAAAGATTGGAACGTTATCTACAGGGCTGTCTTCGGTTCCACCATCATCTTTTGGCAAGTTAAATTCAGACCAAATACTTCCGAGCTGACCCACCTTCTCTTCCAACGTCATCTCTGCCATCAGTGCAGCCACACGAGCTTGTGGAGACTTTGAAAGGTCATGCCAAGCGGCATCCTTTACCTGCTTGGAATCGGAAGTTGTCATTCCTGAGTGCCTTTCGGTCGTAAGCACATTCCAATCGGAATGCTCATTTTCAGAACGCGCTCTCGCAAAACTACGCTCAGGATCAAAATGTTATCAATTCTTTACCAAAAATCAATAGAGCGCTCTATTGATTTCTCGCGAACNTCTCAATAACATGAAGGATTCGCTAGTTGGGCAGGTGACCGTCACCTGGCAGTCCAAAGGACCTCAAGCGGCGGAGATCAGAAGAAACGGAGTTTTAATTGATGAAGCTGAGGAATCGGAAAATCATCTTAAAGCGTCTAGCGCCAATGGCGGCACTTGCTCTTGCTGTCACGGGTATGGCCGCGCTACCTGCTCATGCTGAAAGCACAATTACCCTTTGGCACATTCAGAGCACAGGGACAGGCCCCAAGCTCATACAAGACGCTGTGGACCGCTTTATGGCGGACAACCCTGGAGTCAAGGTCGTCGTTTCCCCAATCGCTAATGATGCATACAAAGATAAAATCAAAGTAGCTTTGGGCGCAAACAGTGCACCATGCATCTTCCCTTCATGGGGTGGTGGGCCTCTCGCGACTTATGTAAAGGCAGGTCAAGTAATTGATCTAAATTCTTATGTCGCCGCCAACAATTACAAGGCACGATTCCTTCCAGCATCTTGGTCAAACGTAACCTTCAATGACAAGATTTATGGAATCCCAGTAGAGAATAGTTCTGTTGCAGTTATTTGGTACAGCAAGTCACTATTCAAGAAATATAACTTGTCGACACCAACAACATGGACTCAATTGCTAAAGGTCGTTGCCGTCTTGAAGAGTAAGGGCGTCGCACCCTTCACAATGGGTGGAAAAGCAAAGTGGCCAGAGATCATGTGGTACGACTATCTTGTTGACCGCGTAGGTGGTTCGGCTGCATTCAACGCAGCTGCACTTCGTACTGGTGGAAAGTTTACGGATCCAACATTTGTCCGTGCCGGCCAACTCTTGCAGGACCTTGTAAAGATGGGTGCTTTCATCAATGGGTACAATGGAATTGACTATGACACCGCTGGAATGCGTGCTCCTCTGTATGCAGGAAAGGCCGCAATGGAGCTCATGGGAACATGGGAGTATTCATCATTCCTCTCCGACAATATGGCTTCGGACTTTGGATTCTTCCCATTCCCTACCGTTCCAGGTGGAGTCGGTGACCCTACTGACGTACTAGGAACTGTTGGAGATAACTATTACAGCATATCTTCATCATGTGCCGACAAGGCAAATGCTTTCAAGGTAATCCAATACCTAATTGATGACACCTCAGTCAAGGCTCGTATCGCTGACGGTCGAATTCCGCCAGTGGCCGGCGTTAAATTGACCGACCCAAATAACGTCAACATCTATAACCTTCTCTCGAAGGCTAATGGAGTTCAGTTATGGTGGGATCAATATCTTCCACCTGACCTTGCGCAACTCCACCTAGATGAAACTCAAGCTCTCTTTGGTTTGAGCGAATCTCCTACTGGAATGGCAACAAAGCAAGAAGCACTTGCTAGCAAGCTTCTAGGGGCAAGCAAGAAGTAATTCGATAAAGAGGGACCAAGGTGAGTAAGAAAACTTGCACACCTTGGTCCTTTTCGAGCATTGACTAACGCACGGGATAAGGTCTCATGAAACGAAAACCATATGATCCCCTAAAGCCAAGAATCACAACGTTGCTTTGGATGCTGGGGCCTGCCGTTGTCATGCTCTCTGTTTACCTAATATGGCCTATTTTTCAGACTTTAAAATTGAGCCTGTACGACTGGAACGGAATCGATCGAAAAGCAAAAGCTATTGGATTTGGCAACTGGGTCGAACTTTTCCATGATCATATCTTTTGGTTATCGGTTAAAAACTCTTTCATATTGCTTTTTATCTCAGCTTTGGTAGAAATTCCAATCGGCTTAGGTTTAGCGATCCTGATTTTTCGCGGAGGAAAGCGCTTCCGGATTTTTAAATTCGGGTACTTCTTCCCATTTTTGATGTCGACTGTGGGAATTTCGATACTATTCAAACAGATTTTTGATACAAATTTTGGTCTTATTAATCAAGTTTTAGGAATCCTGCACCTATCTGGACTCGAACAAGACTGGCTTGGCAACAAACACCTTGCGATTTATACAGTTGCGCTTCTCATCTGCTGGCAATACATCCCGTTTTACATGCTTCTCTTCCTAGCTGCACTCAATGGAATTTCTCCTGATATCGAAGAGGCAGCGGCTATAGACGGTGCAGCATCGTGGAAATTCACTCGATACATCCAAATCCCCCTTATTCGCGGAGCCATGATTACCGCACTTTTGCTAATTGTTATTGGTTCACTCAAATATTTTGACTTGATCTGGGTACTCACAAATGGTGGCCCTGAATTTTCAACAAGCGTAATGGCTTCATACCTTTATACGCTCGCGTTTAAGAATTACAGAGTCGGATATGCCTCGACAGTGGCTGGTGCCCTCTTCTTCATTGTTTTCATCACCGCCATCTCAATAGGACGAATTACTAAGAGATTTAGAGAGGTCTAAAAAATGGCAAAAAAGAAGACCTACGGCTTTCGTCGTCCAAAACTTTCTCCTGTCGCATGGGTGTTTGCCGTTATCTGGTTACTTGTAGCGATTGTTCCGTATATTTTCATGATTCTTATGGGATTTAAAGGGTCAACTGAATACATAATGTCGCCAGTTTACAAACTCCCTCAACATTGGAGTTGGAATAACTTTAACGCGGTCCTGCATGGAAGTTACTTTCATGGTCTCCTAAACTCTTTACTAGTAGTGGTTATCTCAATGTTCTTTATTGTTATGTTTGCCGCATCTGCTGCCTTTGCTTTTGCTCGACTTCGTTTCAGAGGAACTGCAATTCTTTTTAGTGCCGTCGTTGCCGCGCTAATCGTCCCTATTCACACGACTCTGATTCCTATCTATCTCCTAACAAATAAATTGCATGTCTATGACCAACTGGCAGGACTTATCGGTCCTTATGTTGCCTTTGCGATTCCCATCACCGTCTTTATCCTGACGCAATTTATGCGAGAAATTCCTAAAGATTTCTTCGAAGCTGCGATTGTTGACGGAGCTAGCCATGCACGTGTTTTTTTTCAGATCTATTTCCCGTTAGTTCGTACAGCGGTCGTGACGGTGGGAATTTTCAACGCAGTCACACTCTGGAACGAGTTTGTCTTTGCATATGTTCTGACTTCGAGTGGAAATAAAAGGACTCTCCCTTTAACCGTATTTGACTATCAAGGTGAATATTCGTCAAACATCCCTGCAATCATGGCCGCACTCACCCTCGCCGCAATTCCCCTAACTTTGTCCTACTTGATCTTCCAAGAGAGATTAGTAAATGGCGTTATGGCAGGTGCGATTAAATCATAATGCAATTTTTTCAGCCAAATATGGCAGACTTTTGAGGTGAGTTCCTCGAATCGCCCTACTCTAGAAGATGTCGCTAAGTTGGCAAAGGTTTCTCGAGCGACTGTTTCACGAGTTGTTCGAAATGTTAGTGGGGTCAATCCAGACATAGTTAACAAAGTCAATGAAGTAATCGCCGAAATTGGATTCAAGGTTAATCCTGCGGCCCGAGCTCTAGCGGGAGGATCGACACAAACTATTGGAATCGTATTCCGCGAGAAATTTTCTGACTTATTTAGAAATGCATACTGGGGCGAGGTACTCCAGGGTATTTATATGATTTTTTCTGCTTTGAATTATCAACTTACTATCTTGGTTAATGATGAAGACCACTTAGCTAGTGTTGAAACTTATTTATTTAATGGTCACGTCGATGGGGTTTTGTTTTTAGGCGTTGATCAAGATGATGTTCTCATGCAAAACCTATATCAGAGAAAGATTCCGATGGCGGCCGTGGGTCGTCCTGCACGTAATCTAAAAATATCATTCGTAGACGGAGATGACCATGCCGGTGGCTCAATGGCAGCCCACAAGCTAATAGAGACTGGTTGTCAGACTTTGGGACTTATTTCAGGTCGAGATGACATTAACTCGAGCAGATTTCGAGTCAATGGATTTAGAGAAGGTATGGCTGAAATGGACTTCCCAATAACTAACTATTATGAAATTTCAGGCAGATTTACGCAGGAGGGCGCGTATCTTGCAACAAATGAATTATTGAATGAACATCCAGATATCGATGGGATATTTGTACTGAGCGATCTCATGGCCCTGGGGGTTATGGAAGCTTTAAATGAGAGAAATATTAAAGTCCCCGAACAAATCTCCGTGATCTCGAATGACGACTCCCCCAATGCATTAGCAACCTCGCCAAAACTAACCAGCCTTGGGTATAGTTCAAGAGAGTCGGGGCAATCGGGGGCCGAATTATTGCTAGATGTTATTGCTGGGAAGCCCACTCGCAGTATTACCTTTAATCCCTATTTGGTGGAGCGTGGCTCTACCAAGAACGCAAAAAAGTAGCCAAAAAGCTGCTCGGTTTGGAACCTAGGCGCCTTTCCCTTAGCCTTCTACCTACTTACTCCAGCGGGAGTGGTGAAATGGCAGACACGCAGGTCTTAGGAACCTGTGTCTTCGGACGTGCGGGTTCAAGTCCCGCCTCCCGCACGCAATAGGCCGTTCTAAATAACCCTTTACAAATGACCCCTTTCTATTTTGCAGTTATTCGCGAGAGGATTACTTCATGGCTGAAAAGAAATTTCTCTCCTGGGTCGGCTTCAAGAGCGATACCCCCACAACTTCCTCATCGGCACATAAGGCAGATACATCGACTTCTGGAACTTCTGGAACTTCTGGAACCACTCCATCTCACGGAGCATTTGATCGGATCAGAGAACTAGAAACTCAACTTGCAGATATGCGATCTCGTAGAGATATTTCTGGCCTAACAAAAGAAGAGTTTGAAATACTGGCAACAGAGACGGCAACCAGTCTCATTAAGACTGCCCAGGCCCGCGAACGCAGTGCAATTGTTGCTGCCGAACGTGCACTAGCCGAAGCAACACGAATTGCCCGTCAGGCAACGGAAGAGGCTGAATCAAAAGCAAAGGCAATCCTTTCTGGCGCAGAAAACCGTAGCCGTAAATATTTAGAGGCAGCAGAAAGTGAAGCGGCGGAAAAGATTTCTGAAGCAACATTGAACGCAGAAAAAATTATTGATAACAAGCGTCGGGAAGCCGCGACTCTTGCAAGCGCTGCGAAGCGTGAAGCAGAGCGTTTAATAGCTGAGGCTGCAGTAGATGTCACTAGCTTTAAGAGTTGGTTGACTAGTGCAATTTCTGAATCTGAACGCCTGCATAGGATACAAAGCCAATCGCTTGCTTCGGCAGAAGAAGCAATTCGCCAAACTCGCCAACGATTGACCACTGCATTTGAAAAACTTGCTGCTTTAGGTTCTGATATTGATTCCAGCTTGGGAGAAGATAGCCTGCCTAAAGAAAATACCTTTGCACGCTCAAAAAATATAGTTACGGATGCCACTGCGCCTAGCGCTATAAAGAAAGCGCCGGTCAAAAAGAAGGCACCGGTCAAAAAGAAAGCAGTTGCTAAAAAAAGTACTCGGAAGAGCGTAGGAAAAAAACCAAAGCGTAAGTAATGGCTCCAAAAACTTCGCGATATATTGCCCCGATTGATGGTCTTCGGGCTCTGGCTGTCACGGCCGTAATTCTTTATCACCTGGGAATCAACTGGATTCCTGGTGGCTTTTTAGGTGTAGATCTGTTCTTTGTCATCAGCGGCTACGTGATTACACGCTTACTCCTAGATTCGATTCATACCAAGAGTGCACTAGACCTTCGGGAATTTTATTGGGCCAGATTTCGCCGTCTCTACCCCGCACTTCTATTCATGCTTACAAGTACAACTTTTATCATTGCGCTCTGGAAACCAGATGCGATTCATCGCTTCCTTAAGGATCTGCCTTATGTCCTCACGGGATCTGAGAATTGGCATCTAGTTGCTATCCATCAAGATTATTTTCAGACGATTGGTCGCCCACCCCTACTGCAACACACCTGGTCTCTGGCCGTCGAAGCACAGTTCTATCTTCTTTGGCCTTTAGTTCTACTTGCTATTTTAAAATACTTTGGCAAAAAGTATGTCGCAAAAATTTCACTTGGAATCGCGTTCATATCGGGGCTTGCATTATTTATCTTTTCACTGAGAGTTGATAACGCTTCGACTAATCGCATTAGCCACATTTATTTCGGGACTGATACGCACAGTTTGGGACTCTTTCTCGGGGCTGCCCTTGCGGTCAGTTGGGTCCCACGTAATCTCAATCGCAATATCTCCAGGAGAGCCCAAGATTTTGTCGATGGAATCGGCATAATCGGCCTCTTTGGATTGCTCGGCACATTCTTCTTTATTAATGAATCTAATCCTGCTTTGTACCGTATAGCTTTTCCCCTCGCTGGAATCTTTGGATGTGCCATCATCACCTCGCTGGTTCACCCAGCGTCGCGATTTGCGCCGTTAATGAGCACCAAACCAATGTTGTGGATCGGTGAAAGATCCTATGGAATTTATTTATGGCATTGGGTTGTATTCCAAGTTACACGACCTTCGGTTGACCTGGCTGGTGCTGCTTGGGCGATCAACTCCGCACGAATTCTGATTGTTATAGCACTGGCTGATATATCCCTGCGTTGGGTAGAAATTCCTATACGCCGAGGCAAACTTTCTGACTGGCTGCGAGGAATGAAATATCGACGAACAGGTGTCAGAATCCGTCAAAAGATAGTGATAGCCGGTTCTACTATTTTGGTTCTCCTCGGTGCATCAGGCGCCTCTATTGCGGCAATCATCGAAAATGATGATGCAAATACTGTAATCACCGCCGTCACCGGTGAAGCTACAACTTCTTCCACCACGGTTTCATCATCTAAATCTGGCCTATGGGTAACCGGGGACTCGGTTATTTTGGGAATTAGGAGCAAATTGGCGAGCCACTATCCGATTGCGCTTGTGAACGCTCGTGTCGGACGCCAAATCGGTGAACTGATCAACGTTGTACAGGCCGACCGTGTTGGACTTGAAAAATCCACAGTGATCTTTGATTTAGGAAATAACAATCATCTAACCGAGGCCGATGTCCGTACATTATTTAAACTCTTCCAGAATCAGCCTCGAATCATTGTGGTTGATACCGCGGTGCCACGCCCTTGGCGTGAAGACAATAACCGAATCATCAAAAAAGTGATCACCGACTATCCACAAGCAACCTTGGTCGATTGGGAAAGTATCTCTCTCAATCATCCCGAATACTTCGCACCCGATGGGGTTCATTTAGATGATGCCGGTGGTGACGTTTACGTTAACGCGATCTTAGAGGCGCTTAATAAGTAATCGAGAGCATTAAAAAACCCCACCTTTTAAAGCGGGGTTTTTTATTTAACTTTTGATATTTCTTATGAATACTGTCCAGGAAGTCCGAAGACCTTGCCAGCAATAGTGTTGCCATCTGAATAAACAGCAGAAATCTTGAAGGATACCCAACCATCTGTGCCGTTCTTTGTGACATCCAGTGAAAGTTGAGTTGCTGGAACAGTTGCGATCAACTTAAACTCACCGCCGTTTGAAGCCGCTGCAACGTTGTAGCTTGTTAAACCGGTTGCACCTTGAGGTGCGGCCCAGAATATGGTCGCTCCCTTTGCCGTGTAATGAGCAACAATTCCAACAGGAGCTGCATCGGAAGCATTTGGAGTAGTCGATGCTGTGTCGGATGCTGATGCTGATGCTGATGACATTGATGCTGTCGTTGGTGAATCAGTAGCCGCTGGTGAAGTTGACGCCGTCGATGAGGTAGAACTCGAATTGTGGTTACGTGATACGACCAATACCGCCAAGAGAATTACTCCGACGACCACAGTAAATACGACTCTAGATGATGACTTTTGGGCATTACTAGAAGTAGTGCTTGAAGCAGGCGCAGCGACTGACTTCGGAGCCACAGCACTAGAAATTGTTGTTGCCTTTGATGAACTGCTCGAAGGAACTGGTGGGATAACGATGCGGGTTGCGGCGTTTGAAGGTGCTTTCTTAGCAATAGCTTTCTTTGCTACAGCCTTCTTAGCAACCTTTTTGGCTGGTGCTCTCTTCGCAACTTTTTTCGCAACCGCCTTCTTAGCCACAGCCTTCTTGGCTGGTGCTCTCTTCGCAGAAGACTTCTTAGCAACGGCTTTCTTTGCCGCAGCCTTCTTGGCAGGTGCTCTCTTCGCAGAAGACTTCTTAACAACAGCCTTCTTTGCGACCTTCTTTTTCGTTGCTGTCTTTTTGACTGCCACGGTTTCTCCTTGAGTTAATAGTGATCAAATCAGAGGTATTCCAATGGCAAAATCGTACCTTAATCATTACAACAAGCGCCTTAGATCGGGCAACATGGCTTGGAGCGCCTTGCCCCGATGGCTTATTTGATCCTTGTGTTCAGCGGCGAGTTCTGCCGTAGTTTCACTGTATCCATGCGGCTGGAAAATTGGGTCATACCCAAAGCCATTAGTTCCACGCGGGACCACAACTATCTCCCCCACAATCTCACGCTGGTGAACCACCTCTAATCCGGCATTGGCATGTGTGTGCGGGAAGACTAAGGCGACCGCGCACTGGAACTGGGCTCCCATAGATGGATTGTCCAGCTCTGATAATTCTCGTAATACTTTTTCAAGATTTGCCTTGTCATCCCCATGCGTTCCCGCCCAGCGAGCAGAAAATATTCCCGGAGCACCGTTTAAAGCATCAACACACAATCCACTGTCATCTGCCAATGAAGGTAAGTGCGTGAACGAACTTATTTCTCGAGCCTTTAGCAAAGCATTCTCTTCAAATGTAGAACCGGTTTCATCTACTTCCGGCATATCTGGAAAATCGCGCAGACCAAGCACCTGTATATCTAACTGGGCATTGCGGAGCAATCGATCGAACTCTTCGATTTTTCCTACATTGCGAGTAGCGAGTACAACTTTCTTCACTGGGATAATTTCTTCACTGGGATAATTTCTTCACTGGGATAATTTCTTCACTGGGATAAAGCGACACTCTGCAGACGTGTTAGTTCTGCGCATCCAGCAACACCAAGATCGAGAAGTTGATTCAATAGCGCACGATCAAATGGGACGCCTTCGGCAGTTCCTTGGACTTCTACAAAGTTGCCATCACCTGTGCACACTATGTTCATGTCAGTATCTGCATCAACATCTTCCACATAACAAAGGTCCAACATCGGAACACCCTTGATAATTCCTACACTTACCGCAGCAACTGACTGACGCAATGGTTGACGGTCAGCAATGATGTGGCCCTGGGATTTAGCCCACGTAATCGCATCTGCTAGCGCGACATAAGCACCTGTGATTGCCGCTGTTCGGGTACCACCATCTGCTTGGAGTACATCGCAGTCGATAACGATTGTGTTTTCACCCAATGCATGAGTATCAACCACCGCACGTAATGACCGGCCAACAAGTCGAGAAATCTCTTGAGTTCGCCCGCCTAATTTACCTTTGACGCTTTCGCGATCAGACCTTGTGTGAGTTGCGCGTGGCAACATTGCATATTCACTTGTTACCCAACCCGTGCCTTTGCCGGTCAACCAGCGCGGAACACCGGGGGTAAATGATGCAACGCAGAGCACGCGAGTATTTCCGAATTCAACAAGAACCGATCCTTCGGCATTTTTCAACCAATTGCGGGTGAATGTAATTGGGCGTAATTGATCCGCCGAACGTCCATCGATGCGCTGACTCATTAAATATTCCTCTCAACGTGCGTGACTTCGGGACCAAGAAAACGTCGTGCTAATTTACTAAAAGAGTCTGCATTTCCTGTAGCAATAAACTTGTGCGTAACCGGCAAGGAAAGGTCACTGTTCAGTAAGTTGTTCTCTACTAATACTCGATATAAATCTTTAGCGGTCTCTTCTGCGCTGGACACTAACGTAACTCCATCGCCCATGACATATGAGATTACGCCTGTGAGTAAGGGGTAGTGAGTGCAACCAAGGACGAGAGTGTCTACATCCGCGTTAATCATTGGCTGAAGGTAGTCACGTGCCAACGAAGTGATCGCTGCTCCAGATGTTTCACCACGTTCTACAAATTCTACAAATGCCGGGCAGGGGGTAGATGTAATTTCTAATTGTGGGGCAGCAGCAAAAGCATCCAGATAGGCACCAGATTCAATGGTCGCATTGGTACCAATTACTCCAACTTTTCCGGTTCGAGTCGCTGCAACAGCACGACGAGCAGCTGGCTGGATTACTTCTAGTACAGGAATTTCGTAGCGTTCGCGCGCATCACGCAAAGTAGCAGCGCTGGCGGTATTGCACGCAATAACAATCGTCTTTACTCCGGCTGCTACGAGCTTGTCCATGATCTCTAGCGCGAAGGCGCGCACTTCTGCCAATGGACGTGGTCCATATGGGCCCCTGGCTGTATCTCCAACATAAATAATAGATTCGTTCGGTAGTTGATCGATGATTGCTCGAGCCACCGTAAGTCCGCCTACTCCTGAATCAAATATGCCGATCGGCGCAGTTGCAGAGAGAGTGGCTTCGGACATTGGGTAAGTCTAACCTGCCATCAGATTAAGCAGGTTCGCCTGTAGCCAGCCAAGCCAGAAATAGACTGCATATATCGGCTTCTGCGGATCAGAATCTGATAACGCTTCAAAATGATCAAAGCTGTTGGGGTCAATTTCGAGTCGAATAGATAGCGCCAGACGTAAGTCATTTATGGCCATCAACCATATTTCGCTATCAAGATCTTCGACTACACCTGATCGATCGTCATCTACAATTATTTCTAAAGCTTGCCGAACCATTTGTAGTGTTCGCTGTTTTTTACCGCGCAGGGTGGGTTCTGTATAACGACGAAAATCAGCGGCTGCTTCCGGGTCCGAATATGCATTAGGCAAAAGGCGAAGTAAAACCGGATCTTCTGGAGTAACAATTTCTTCAGGGGCGGCTTTAAGTTGCGACATGAGTTGGGCAAAGGGATCGCTTTCATCGTAATGATGATGAAAATCGCCCTCTCCTAAGAGTTCTAAGAGTTGTTCTACTAAATTGATAAGTATGTGTGCTTCATCAATTGACAGATCGAGTGAGTAAATATTTTGATCGCGGGTAAATTCTGACATAGTGCTCCGCTAGACCTTGTCATCGCGTTGAAGGGTGGCCCAAAGCCCATGTTCATGAAGACGTTGAACATCTCTTTCCATCTCTTCGCGACTCCCCTGCGAAACCGCCGCTCTTCCTTCGGTATGAACCTGCATCATCAATTCATTTGCCTTGGCGGGAGAAAACTCAAATAATTTAATAAATACATAAGTCACATAACTCATTAGGTTGACCGGATCATCCCAAACAATCGTGACCCAAGGACGATCAACTAATTGCGAAATATCTAGATCGGATTCGATCAAGGTATCAGTTGCCACTTGGCTCCTCCCTTATCCGCGTCACTGCTTAAGGTTAACGCACCCACACAGTGACAATGTTGGTTTGTGAGGCAACAAAACGCTTATCCGGGTTGGCAGTAACCTGATATTTAATAAAGCCGGGCAAAGTATTGGTTACCGAGAATGTGAAGTTACCATTTGCATCTGTTGTCGCGGTGGCACCGTTACTAAGCGTCATCGTGACACCAGGAATTTTTGGTTGGATCTGTCCACTGATCGAATATGTCGTGCCACGCTTCATTGTTGCGGGAATCGACCAAGAAATGGCACGTGCTACTGAAATAACAAGAGTTGGGGTTTGCCCAGCCAGACGTTCCCATGTTGCATCTGTCGTCATCTTGACTCCAGTATTTTCACCCAGGATCAGCGAAGCAGAATATGTTCCATCGGAAGCGCTCACTCCATCAGAAAGGTTTGTCCAAACACCATCAGAATTCTGGGTTTGAAGATGTACTGGAATTCCGACAATCGGTGATTTATCTGGAAGCGTAAATGTTCCGGTCAAGTTAATCGCAGAGCCGATGGTAACGGCCGAAGCGTTCGAGACAATCTGCGCAGCAACCGCATCTGGTGCAATTGATTGAGCAACGCTGCGTACTGCTTGCATCGCTGTCGGATCTTCCATCCCCAGAGTCCACTCTGAGATGCCACCTAGTCGATATTGAGCAACCAGATTAGCTCGCAACGTAAACGCTTGGGCATCTTGATACCAAACAGTTCTTGATGCAGTGCAAGTGGTAAGGGATCCATTTGCAGTTGTTCCATTATAAACCTTTTGATATTTAAAAGTTGACTCCCCATTATTTGTATCAAATGTTGGAGTTGCTCCATACGTTGTGGCGAGCCCAGCCACATCGTGCATGACAAAAGTTGAAACTACTCCTGGGGCAACTGTTTTAAGATAATTTACAGGCTGCGATGGGCAGGTGCCTGATACAGATGTGACCCAATCTCTTCCGTATCCAGGGATTCCGATGTAGACCTTGGAGGCCGGCATCACAGAAATTGCATATGTAACCGCATTGGTCGTCCACTGAATCGGGCCAATAGGTCCGGGCGAAGATGTCGAATAGTCGTAAGCCATGATGTGAAGTTGATCGATGAACTGTCCGACTTGTGACCAAGCAAATAGGTAATACCCTTTTTTGCCGCTCGACGGGTCAAAGAGTGGTGGTGTAGTAATTGAAAGAATTTTTCCCTGGGCGTGCAATGCAGTAGATAGGTCGCTTATAAATTGCACCCATCGGATTTGAGTAGTGGGCCAACTGGAATTCGGATCGACGAAAGCAAAATTTTCGAAATCTAAATCGATTCCATCAAATTTGTTGCTCATTACCAAGTTAACAATCGTGTTAACTACTTTTGCTCTAGACACTGGATCGGCTAATAGATTCGACAAAACCATCGGAACATACTTTCCAGTTTTTGGATCGATAGCGGTGCCATCCGTTATTGTCGGAATAATTTTGTAACCCACAGATTCTAAAGTTGATAGTGGCGTAGACATAGGGATGCTGGGGTTCGCGGGAGTGTAGAGATCGGCAATAGTGTTTTGATCTTTGAGGCTGTACCAAAATGGTAGGACCTCCTGAATTAAATCAGAATTGTTGACTGCAGATGGCATCGAAGTTTTCATTGAATAATATGGAATCCAACCTGACAATATTTTTCTAGGCGGAGTGGAGAACGATGTCGCGGGAGTTGCCGGTGTTGCGGAGGGTGTTGCGGGAGTTGCCGGCGTTGCGGAGGGTGTTGCGGGAGTTGCCGGTATTGCGGTGGGAGTAGGTGTATCAGCAACGGCAAAACTCATTCCCACGCAGTGAGAAAGAAAAATTGATGTGCCCGCAAGAGCCGTGAGCAGTGAGCTCTTTAACTTCACTCTTTTTTCAACCCGTTAAAAATCTCTTTACATGTGGGGCAGATCGGGAATTTCTCCGGATCACGACTTGGTACCCATTTCTTTCCGCAGAGCGCGCGGACCGGTTTTCCTGTCACCATGGCTTCAGTGATTTTCTCTTTACGTACGTAGTGAGAGAAACGTTCGTGGTCCCCGTCATCATGTGGGGCCAGCCGCTCCTCTTCGAGGGTATCCGTACCTCCTACGCCAATAGGCTCACCACGTCGTGGATCGCCAGACCCCGGCGCAAACGGATTTTTCACAACTGCAATGTTATCGCCTAAGATTACGTAATGAAGGATCTCCTACGCACCGCTGACTTGAGTCCTACGGATGTCGAACTTTTACTTCAGACGGCTGCTGATTTCGCCGCCAAGCCCTTTCTTGCCAACACCACCCTCGCTAATCGCACCGTTGCCATTTATATGACAAAGCCTTCTACGCGGACGCGACTTGCATCAGAGACCGCAGTTGCTCACCTTGGCGGTACTCCGATTTTTATCCGTGGCGACGAATTGCAGATAGGTCGTGGTGAAACTATTGCAGATACAGCTCGAGTTATCAGCGGGTATGCATCCGCACTCCTTGTCAGAACTTTTAAACAATCTGATGTTGACGAGCTTGGAGCCAATGCAACGATTCCAGTGATTAATGGGTTGACCGATGACGACCATCCGACACAACTCCTTGCAGATTGGGTCACGATCCGCGAAGTTTTTGGAAAAGATATTGCTGGTCGCAAATTCACCTATGTTGGTGATGGAAATAATATGGCCCACGCATGGTTGACAATGGGCGCAATCCTGGGGGCTCATGTAGTTGTAGCAACACCTGGTGGTTCGTACGCCCCTGATTCACAGGCGGTCAGCGCTGCACAATCGATCGCGAAAAAGACAGGTGCAACTCTCGAAATTCTGACGGATCCAGAAGCCGCCGCCAAAGATGCCAGTGTTCTTTATACCGATGTATGGATGTCTATGGGGGACTCTGAATCTGACCGAGCCAGCAAAACCAAAGCGCTGGCACCATTTGCCGTCACGCCAAATCTCATGAAACTCACAAGCTCCGACTCGATTTTCATGCATTGCCTCCCCGCCCATAGGGGGGAAGAGGTCTCGGCGGATGTCATTGATGGCAATAGTTCCGTTGTGTGGCGCGAAGCTTTCCATCGTCGAACCACTATTCAGGCGATTCTTTATCATCTGGTCCGTGGAGACCTTCTCGGTAACTGATTTCAATACCTATTCAGCTAGCTATTCAGATAGCTATTCAGATAGTTATTTAGATAGTTATTTAGATAGTTATTTAGATAGTTATTTAGATAGATATTCGGATAGATATTCGGATAGATTATGTCCATGCGTTTAGCCGTCCCTAAAGAATCCAGACCTGGCGAAAAGCGAGTCGCCCTAGTCCCAGACATCATCGGCAAGCTTGTTAAAGCGGGCCTTGAAGTTGTCATTGAGTCCGGCGCAGGAGTCGCAGCTGATTTTTCAGATGCACAATTTACTGCTGCTGGTGCAACCGTCAAGAGTGGCGATGTTTTGAGTGATGCGGATGTTGTCGCATCGGTTCAACCACTTGCTCCTGCGGTTATGAAAACCCTCAAAAAAGGTGCAATAACTATCTCTTTCTTATCTCCTTCTACAGCAGCAGATTCAATCGAAGCAGCCCTCTCTGCAGGAGTCACGGCGCTTTCACTTGAATTAGTACCAAGAATTTCACGAGCTCAATCAATGGATGCGCTTACATCCCAAGCACTCTGTGCCGGATATAAAGCAGCACTTGTTGGCGCAGAAATGTCACCCCGCTTCTTCCCGCTTTTGATGACTGCTGCCGGAACTGTAACCCCTGCCAAAGTTGTAGTGCTTGGCGCCGGTGTCGCAGGATTGCAAGCGATTGCAACGGCAAAACGATTGGGCGCGGTAGTGAGTGCTTATGACGTGCGTCCGGCATCAGCAGATGAAGTGAAGTCTATGGGCGCAAAATTTATAACCCTCGAACTCGAAGCACTCGAAGGGGCCGGCGGTTACGCCCGCGAGATGACAGAAGAGCGTGCAGCAAAGCAACGCGAATTACTTACTCCTTATATTGCAGCTGCTGACGTGTTGATTACCACTGCTGCTGTTCCTGGTCGGCCTGCACCACGTTTAGTCACCGCAGAGATGGTTGCCACCATGGCACCGGGTTCTGTCGTAGTTGACCTTGCTGCCGAAACCGGTGGAAATGTCGAAGGCGCAAAACCTGGCGAAATTGTGACAACCGCCAATGGAGTTCGTATTTGGGGTGGCAAGGATGTTCCAAGCCAGCTCGCATTCCACGCGTCAATGCTCTATTCACGCAACGTAGTCAATCTGCTCTTGCTCATGACTAAAGATGGCCAAGTGATTCCGAACTTTGAGGATGAAATTATTGATTCTGCAACTGTGACCACAAATGGTGAAAATCGCAAGGGAGCAAAGTAATGAGTAACGGGCTAGCGCTTCTTTCGATCTTCGTTCTTTCAATATTTATTGGTTTTGAAGTGGTTTCTAAGGTCTCCACGACATTGCATACGCCTTTGATGTCTGGCGCAAATGCTATTCACGGAGTGATTTTGGTAGGTGCAATTACTGTGGCAGATCGTGCGACTTCCAATCTGCAGCTTGCTCTTGCAATCGTCGCTGTGGTTTTGGCAACCATCAATATGGTTGGCGGATTTGTTGTTACCGACAGGATGTTGGAGATGTTTAAAGGTAAGCCCCGAGTAAGGAAGGAAGCGGAAGGGGTTGACGCAGAATGAATAAGAATTTATATGACCTTGTTGGGCTAGTTGTTGCTGTCTGTTTTATCTTGGCTCTCAAAGGTCTCTCATCGCCTAAATCTGCTCGACGCGGAAACTGGATCGGCGCATTTGGTGCATTTGCAGCAACCGAAGTTGTTTTCTACTCCCCTGGCCAAACCGGCAACCACAAATGGTTAATTATTGGTGCGATCGCATTTGGCGTAATTGTTGGCGTACCTGCTGCACGCAAAATTCAAATGACACAGATGCCACAACTTGTAGCACTATTTAATGGCGTTGGCGGTGGCGCTGCTGCATTAGTAGCCATTGTCGAATACCTAAAGCTTGGTGCAGATGCCAGTATGGCTGATGTTGTTGCTTCTGTATTTACGGTAATTGTGGGTTGCGTTTCCTTCTCTGGATCTGTTGTGACATTCTTAAAACTGCAAGAGATCATGACGACTCGACCAGTTGTTTTCCCTGGTGGACGCTTTGTTATTGCCGCAACTTTGGTTGGCGTACTTGGATCTGGTGAGTGGGTTATTCATTCACTTGGTACAACTCCGCTGCTAGTGGTCGCCGGCCTCTCTTTACTGTTCGGAATCCTCTTTGTGTTGCCAGTAGGCGGGGCAGACGTTCCAATTGTTATCTCTCTCCTCAACGCATTTACCGGTCTTACAGTTGCTGCTAGCGGTTATGTTCTTCAGGCTACTGTTCTCATTGTTGCCGGAACCTTGGTTGGCGCTTCGGGAACCATCTTGACGCGTTTAATGGCTGCAGCAATGGGCCGTTCGCTATTTGGAACTCTCTTCGGTGCATTTACGGCGAAGCCACAAGCTGCTGTTGAAGGCGGCGAAGCTCGTTCAGTTAAATCTGGATCACCAGACGACGTAGCAATCTTGCTCAATTATGCCCAGCGCGTAGTCATCGTTCCTGGCTTTGGTTTAGCGGTTGCTCAAGCACAGCACACCGTGCGCGAATTAGCTGATTTATTGGCAGCTAAGGGAATCGATGTTGCTTACGGAATTCACCCAGTTGCCGGTCGCATGCCTGGCCATATGAACGTTCTGCTTGCTGAGGCAAATGTGCCTTATGAGCAATTGGTGGAGATGGAAGAGATAAATCCGACCTTTCCTCAGACCGATGTTGTATTGGTTGTTGGTGCAAATGACGTTGTCAACCCAGCGGCCAAAACAACTCCTGGTTGCCCAATTTATGGAATGCCAATTTTAGATGTTTCATCAGCCGGAAATGTCATCTTCTTAAAGCGTTCTATGCGTCCTGGTTTTGCTGGAATTGAGAACGAACTTCTCTACGAGCCAAAGACAACGTTGCTCTTCGGAGATGCTAAAGAATCACTTACGAAAGTTGTGAGTGCTCTTAAAGCTTTGTAAGTAGTGTTGGATTAAATAAATCCTATTTTGTAGGTTTGCCTCGAGCAATTGCGTCGGGCCATGTGATCTCTGCGCCTAACTCGCCGGCTGCATAAAGTGGCCAACGAGGATTGCGGAGCATTTCCCGAGCCAACATGACAGCGTCTGCTTTTCCAGATGTAATAATCTCATTTGCTTGATGTGGATCTGTGATCATTCCAACTGCAGATGTAGCAATTGTGCTTCCATGTTTGATCTGATCGGCAAAGGGAACTTGATAGCCGGGACCAACGGTAATTTTTGCATTATGAACATTTCCACCGCTTGAAGTATCTATAAGGTCGACACCAAGAGATTTGAGTTCTTCGGAAAGTTGTACAGAATCTTCTACTGTCCAACCGCCTTCGGTCCAATCGGATGCGGAGATACGCACGAATAGCGGCATCGAATCGGGAATACTTTTACGGACTTCTATAACGACCTCTTTAAGGAATTTGGTACGTCCCGCAAAGTCGCCACCATATTCATCGGTGCGTTGGTTAGAAAGTGGCGAATAAAATTCGTGTATCAAATACCCGTGGGCTGCGTGAATTTCGATCAGGTCAAAGCCAGCTTTAATCGCGCGCTTGGCAGATTCTCCAAAACTCTTAACGATTGCATGAATTTCTTCTACGGTAAGGGCATGGGGCATGGGATAGCCTTCGAATTCGATTGAACTGGGTGCGACAGTTTCCCAGCCACCTTCTTCAGGAGTAGCCATACGGAATCCCTTAAACGGTAGCGCAGTACCTCCTTTACGGCCAGCATGCGCTAATTGAATACCAACTCCTGCGCCCATTGAGTGAGCGAATTCCACGACGGGCGCCCAGGCATCAACTTGCGCATCGTTATAAAGTCCAGGACAGCCGATCGAGATACGTCCTTCTGGGACGACGCCGGTTGCTTCAGCAATAATTAATCCAGCACCACCAACTGCAAAGCCACCGATATGAACATGGTGCCATTCACCAATCACGCCTTCTTTGGCTGAGTATTGGCACATTGGGCTGACCCATGCGCGGTTCTTTATTTCTAGGCCGCGGATTTTAATTGGATCAAAGAGCGTTGGCATTCGGGAATCTACTTTCTATTGGAGGAGTTTCGGATAGTCGGTCCAAGCTACTAGCTAAATTCATATTCGGATTAAAGCATTTTTCTGTACTGCCCTGCTTTACTCAATCAACCTTCCTCAATCAACCTTCCTCAATCAACCTTCCTCAATCAACCTTCCTCAATCAACCTTTCTAAATGATCGTACCAAAACAATTTTCTCGATTGAAGTGGGTAAATCGCTGGTGACTAGCTCTCTTCAATTTTATTTGGTGTGTTATGGACTCCTCGGATATCTCCGCTGAGTTTGGATCCATCTCCACTTCGCTGCAAAGGATTCTTAGTAACGGCGTGCTCTGCGGGGACGGTTCCTAGTAATCCGCGCTGGAAATCTTCAAATGCTTGCAAAACTTCGGCCTTGGTGTTCATAACAAAAGGGCCCATCCAAGCAACAGTTTCACGAATTGGTTGGCCACCCAAAATAAGTACATCCATTGATGGAGATCGCGATTCTTGAGTTGGATCCGCCTTGATAACAAGTGTGTCACCGTCAACCAATACAGCCAACTGACCCATTCCGATCGGTTGTGCGCTTTCGCCTACGCTGCCGTGACCGTTCAATGTATAAACCAGTGAGTTATAGTCCTGACGCCATGGCAAGCGCAGTTCGGCGCCGGGAGCAAGCGTTGCGTGAACAAGTGTGATGGGGGTTTGCGTCGAACCAGGGCCGGAGTGTCCAGCAACTTCTCCCGCAATGACGCGCAATAAAGTTCCGCCATCGTGAGATGCCAGTAGTTCAACGTCGTTGGCGCGGATATCTTGATATGCAGGTTGTGACCATTTCTTGGCAGCTGGAAGATTTACCCAGAGTTGAAATCCATGAAATAGCCCGCCGCTCACAACTAAATGTTCTGGAGGAGTTTCGATATGCAAAATTCCAGCTCCAGCGGTCATCCACTGAGTGTCGCCGTTGGTAATCGTGCCGCCACCGCCGTGATTATCTTTGTGATCAAAGATTCCATCAATGATGTATGTGACGGTTTCGAAACCACGATGTGGGTGCCATGGGGTTCCCTTTGGCTCACCAGGCGCGTATTCGACTTCGCCCATCTGGTCTAAGTGAATAAAAGGATCGAGATCCGCGAGATCAACACCTGCGAACGCGCGACGGACCGGAAAGCCCTCGCCTTCAAAACCCTGTGGCGCCGTCGTGATGCTTTTAACTCGGCGTGCCTTAGCGGTCGGATCAGCAACAACTCGCGGAAGTATTGTTATATCGGCGACGGTTACTGCGGGCATCTCTTCTCGTTTCTCTGCTTTTGCTTATTGGCTTTTGCTTTTTGGCTTTTGCTTTTTGAGTATGGCGGAACAATCCAATTGAGGTTCGTCGGTCTGGTTCATCTACTCGGTCTGGTTCATCTACTCGGTCTGGTTCATCTACTCGGTCTGGTTCATCTACTCGGTCTGGTTCATCTACTCGGTCTGAATCATTTGGTCGGTCTGGTTCGGGTTTCTACTACCTGAAGTATAGAACCCGTAAGAGGACGACCGCATTCCTGATTTCTTTGAATTCCATCTGAGAACTTTTGGCTTCGAGCTTGGACTTAGGCTCACATTTCTCCCAGTATGGTGATCCAGCCAATCTTTTCTGCTTTCAAACATTATCCACAACCACCCTTAAAACTTCTCAAAATGTCAGACCACCTCACAACAATCAAGCTATGACCACAAAATCCATCGCGAATCTCCTTAATGAGAAGGCTGGGATCGTCGTGCTCACACAACTCGTTGAAATCGATCCATACTCCTTGGATTCTTCAGAAAGAATTGATTATCTTGCGGCTCTTGAAAAACAAGGTGGGTGGCTTCAGGCCCTCATGCAGGATGCAATAGTTGCAGTCGCAGGGGCTGAACCAACGGCTGACCAGGGTAACTATTCCAATGTTGATGATCCGCAACGGGAAGAAATCGCAGCGACACTCAAAATGGCTCCTGTGACTGCACAATCAAGAATAGATGTAGCGCGAATTCTCACACATCATCTCCCAGCGACTTGTCATGCACTTTCTACTGGAGAAATTTCTGGGGCCCAAGCAACCGTGATTGCTAAAGAGAGCGCTGCGCTCCTTAGAAAGGGAATCGATCCATTTCAACTTAAATATCTAGAGGAGAGCGCAATCGCCTTCTCTGAATTTCACACGCCTGCTCAGGTGACCAATAAAGTGCGGAGCATCATCGCAAAGCTCGATCCAAAAGAATTTGAAGAGGTTGTCGAAGAGGCTCGTGCTGGACGTCGGGNTTCTTTTTCTGCGCAGCCCAATGGAATGGCACAAATACTGGCTCTATTGCCTGCAGTCGAAGCCCAGACCGTCTGGCTAGCAATCAATAAATTGGCTCGTGCTAATCAACAAAAATTTAATAATCGTAATAACTCTTTCCAAGAAAGTGGCGTTTTTAAAGAAGACACTGCTTATTCACAAAAGGCTCGAGATCGCGCTTCCCACAATAATCTCTCTAATGCATCCGCTGGTTCTGATGCATTCGCTGGTTCTGATGCATTCGCTGGTTCTGATGCATTCACTGGTTCTGATGCATTCACTGGTTCTGATGCATTCACTGGTTCTGATGCATTCGCTGGTTCTGATGCATTCGCTGGTTCTGATGCATTCGCTGGTTCTGATGCATTCGCTGGTTCTGATGCATTCGCTGGTTCTGATGAATCAAAAGCTGACGGTACACAATTTCTTGTAAAACTTAACCTCGATCAACTCCGTGCCGATGCACTTTCAGATATCGCCGCAACATTTCTTGCCCGGAGCGCAGATGAAAATCTTGCACATGGACGTCCGGTTTCTGTAAATCTCACACTGGACCTACCAACTTTTCTCGGGCTCCAAGAAAACCCAGGAGTGCTTTCAGGCTATGGAGAAATTCCCGCAGGAGTCGCACGTCTCTTGGCTGGCGATGGTAAATGGAAGCGATTCATTACCGAACCGTTAACCGGAAATTTGTTGGACTTCGGCCGAACTACTTACGAACCGCCACAAGCACTTGTTGATTTTGTGGTGGCCCGGGATCGTAGATGCAGATTTCCAGGTTGTCGCCAGTCGGCAAGAATTTCCGATATTGATCATGCGCATGCCTGGGAAGACGGAGGATCCACCTCTTCCGAGAATTTAGGGCTACTTTGCCGCCGACATCATCGGATGAAAACACATGGCGGTTGGAAATTGAAAAGTTTCCCCGACGGTTCTTGCGAGTGGAAATCACCCGAAGGGAAAATATTTAAAGTTTCTGCAAGGTCCATGAATGAAGTGGCTTGAATTTGGTGAAGTGGCTTGAATTTGGTGAAGTGGCTTGAATTTGGTGAAGTGGCTTGAATTTGGTGAAGTGGCTTGAATTTGGTGAAGTGGCTTGAATTTGGTGAAG
>TBL_comb48_EPIDRAFT_1000538_pt1 | contig 29485 bp, 41 predicted proteins | sample TroBogEpilimnion_37_FD_10681 | JGI IMG/M metagenome (IMG submission 10681) | reverse complement strand
TGTGGTTGCACAGGGATTCCGGCTGCTTTGTCGGCAACGCTAGCGACGCGCCTATTATTTACGAGTAACAAAATATGATTCATTATCACGGCTCACCTATTACGCCAGCAACATCAGCCGCCAAGGTTCTTGCGGGGCGACATTCTTTCGTTTCGTTCGCTCATCCCGAACAACTTCCAATTGCCATTGAAGTTTGCCAATCGTTTGCACTAGACAACGGCGCTTTTTCGGCATGGATGAATGGAAAGCCCATTACTGATTGGATGCCCTTTTATGAATGGATTGCAAGCCACATGAATCGTCCGGGGTTCGATTTCTTTGTAATTCCCGATGTTATTGATGGGGACGAAAAAGCAAATGATGCGTTGGTTCGGTCTTGCCCTTTACCAAGCCACATGGCGGCTCCAGTTTGGCATATGCACGAATCCACAGTTCGTTTGCAATGGCTGGCAAGAACATTCCCGCGAGTTTGCATTGGTTCATCGGGCGAATATGCTGTCGTTGGTACATCTAAATGGTGGAACCGAATGAACGAGGCATTGTCAAAAATCATAGATAAGAACGGATTTCCAATTACAAAACTTCATGGGCTTCGAATGTTGAACCCTGATGTTTTTACAAGATTACCTTTCCATTCTGCCGACTCCACAAGTGTTGGACGGAATATTGGTATTGATTCGGCTTGGAAGGGCACATTTATGCCCCCCGATAAGGATTGGAGGGCTGTTACCTTAGCGGCTCGTATTGAAGCGCACAATTCCGCAACCCATTGGACAACTCAACCCACACAGGATTTACTATGCCTTTTTTAATTGCACTTTACGCATCTGCCATTATTGCCGCCAACCTTATCGTTGCTCACTTTGGCGCAGTAGCCAGCATCTATAACAGTTTCTTTTTGATTGGATTTGATTTGGCATTGAGAAATTATTTGTCGTTCAAATTGAACAAAAAACAGATGGCGGCAATGATTGTTGGTACTGGTGTTTTGTCTTACGCCATTAATCCAGCATCGGGAATGATTGCGATTGCATCAGGTGTTGCCTTTGTTTTTGCTTCAATTGTCGATTGGCTTGTTTTTAATACAGCAAATGGCAATTGGCTAAAGCGCAACTTTTTTGGCAATAGTGCTGGCGCATTGATTGATTCCATCGTATTTCCCACAATTGCTTTTGGTGGGCTAATGCCAGCCATTGTTGCCGCCCAATTTGCCGCCAAAGTTCTTGGTGGCACTTTGTGGGGATATTTAATCAAGAAAAGATTTAATGTCTGACCGCGCCCAACTGGAAAAAGCGGAGGCAAGAATGCTTGTCCCGTCCTACTTTGCGACTGTCGCTTTAATAGGCAAGCTAAAGGCTAACGTCTGGCTAACAAGCCAAATAGCGAAAGCCGCCCAACACTACGGCGCAGGGTTTGACAGCCGCTGCCGGTCTTTTATGCGTGAAATTGTGGAGACGGAACTATGCGATACGCAGCTAGAGTTGACGCCAATCAAGAACAGATTGTCAGCGCATTAAGGGCGGCTGGCGCTTACGTTTGGATTATTGGCCTGCCGGTTGACCTATTGGTCGGCTACAACAATCGCACTTTTTTAGTGGAAATTAAGGATGGCCCCAAAAAGAAGTTAACCAAGCTGCAAGAGGACTTTTTTAAAAATTGGACAGGCGGAACATTGGTGCGGATTGATGGGCCGGAAGCGGCGTTAAGAATGATTGGAATATTAAATGAGCAATCTTGATAAAGCGGTGGATTACTTGCGCGACCATGCTGGAAACTATGCGGTAGCGGAAGCCCAATTGGTCTACATGACTGAATTGCGAAAAACGGTAAAAGCGCAGCTAATGAAGGAATTTGAGATACAAGGCCACAAGACCACAGCAGCACAAGAACGCGAGGCTTACGCAGACCCCAAGTATGTTCAGCACCTTACCGCATTGCAGGCAGCGGTAGAACAAAGGGAAAAAACGCGCTGGCTGATGATTGCGGCGCAAGCAAGGGTAGAGGCTGAGAAAGCCAATTTATACGCCAACGGGCGCACAGATAGGGCAATGCAATGATGTTTCCCAAACACGTCTATGTCAGAAACAAACGCCTATTGGAGGCCGCTAGACACATTCCCTGCCAGCATTGCGGCATAGAGGACGGAACGGTAGCAGCAGCCCATTCAAACATGGCTAAACACGGCAAAGGAAGGGGAATAAAAGCCGACGATACAAAGATCGCCAGCCTATGCCATGCCTGCCACATGGAACTTGACCAAGGAACTAGCCTCAGTCGGATGGGACGGGAGTTAATGTGGATTAACGCCCATATCAAAACTATTTCCGCATTGAAGGAATTGGGGCTTTGGACTGAGCCTCATGAGAACGGTGCATCGGATGGGCATGAGCCGCATCAGTCTTTTCATGCGCCTTGAGTTCTTTTTCCAAAGCCATCACCTTGCGACGCTCTGCTTTATGCTCTCGCTCAATCTCAAACACAGCAGGCATATTGTGCTTAGCCTCGCCTTTGGTGAACTTAAAATTTGTTGCCATAGCTGAAAATCCCCTATAATGGACGCGTACATTGTACAACCAACCCTCAAAGGAACCTAATATGGGCTACCCCAAAATGGAAAAAATGCCGAAAGGCGCTACCGCTTCCGATATGTCCGGCCAAAAACGCGTCGGTACTCCCAAGGAAGATAAAGAAGTCTACAAGTCTGGCGCGTCCGGCGAAAAAATGCCTAAAGGCGTCCTAGCTTCGGATATGTCCGGCGAAAAGCGTCGTCCTATCATGGGCGGTGTGGGCATGGGCATGGCTGACGGTATCGGCGAACGCGATAAGTCGCACATGGGCAAAGTGGATGGTCGCCTCGGTGAGATGAAGGGCGGCAGCCGTGAACACGATTGCTACTCGCACGAACGCGCTGAGTACAAATAATCGGGATTGAGTAGAGGCTGCAACCTCTACCGTCCCTGGCCACAACAAGGAGAATTTGCTATGGTTACTGGACATTGTAATTCGTGCGTCTACTTTGAAGACCACAAAATGATGGGAGTGTGCAAACGCTTCCCTCAGTACGCAAACCGCCATGCAACGGAATGGTGCGGTGAACATAAGGCTAAACCACCCTTAAAAGAGGAAGTGGTAGAAGTTTTTGACATTCCTGCCGACATTCCCGCCAAGAAGCGCGGACGTCCAGCAAAGGTAAAACATGATTAAGCCATTGCGCGACAAAATCATCGTTAAGCCCGAAAAACGGCTGAAAAGCGACCTTCTGTACATCCAAACCGCAGAAGCTGAGACAATCGGCACGGTAGTAGCCTGTGGCGACGATGCCCTGTCCGAAGGGCTAAATGTAGGCGACCGGATATGCTTCGGCACGCTGGCTAAAGACTATAAAGACGAATACCTCAAGTTTGAACCGCTAGAGATCGATGGTGAACGCCACCTAAAGATGTCCTGGCAAGATGTGTGTTTTGTAATGGAGACTGTATGACCAAAGACCAACTGACCGCGAAAATTGAAGACCTGATGAAGCAAGGCCGCCAAATGGAAGTTAACATTCACATGATTAACGGCGCTATCCAAGCCTATCAAAACCTGATTGCCGAACTGGAGAAACAAGATGCCCCTCAAGAAGTCTCAGAGTAAAAAAGCATTCGAATCCAACATCAAGACGGAAGTGAAAGCCGGTAAGCCGGTGAAGCAAGCCGTTGCCATTAGCTACGCAGTAAAGCGGGAAGCCGCTAAGAAGAAAAAGTGAAAATAGTCCAAACGCCCGTTGACCAGTTAATCCCTTACGTCAACAACAGCCGCAAGCACAGCGACGAGCAAGTTGCACAGATAGCGGCAAGCATTAAAGAGTTTGGCTGGACTAACCCTATCCTAGTAGACGGTGAAAAAGGAATCATTGCAGGCCACGGGCGTCTAATGGCTGCGCGTAAGCTAGGCATGGAAGAAGTGCCGGTCATTGAGTTATCCCACTTGTCAGACACCCAACGCAAGGCGCTAATCATTGCCGACAACAAGCTGGCTATGAACGCCGAATGGGACAATGACCTGCTAACCATAGAGTTAAACGACCTGTTGGCAGACGATTTTGCGCTGGAAATCTTGGGTTTTGACAAAGACGAACTAGCCGCGCTGCTTGAGCCGGAAGTGGTGGAAGGGCTGACAGATGAGGAAGAGGCGCCAGCTTTACCCGACGAACCAAAAACTAAGCCAGGCGACATTTATAAGATGGGCAAGCACAGATTAATGTGCGGCGACAGCACCAGCATCCAGCACCTTGAGCAACTTTGCGAAGAACAGGCTGTGGATATGTGGTTGACAGATCCGCCATATAACGTAGACATGACAAGCAAAAACGAAATGCTTGAAAAAGCGGGTAAAGCAAGAAAAGACAAAACAAGTTTTGGCATTAAAAATGATGCTATGAGCGATGAAGACTTTAGGCAATTTTTGCGTGATTCTTACACTGCAGCAGATTCAGTAATGAAAGCTGGCGCTGTTTTTTATATTTGGCATGCTGATTCTGAGGGTTATAACTTTCGCGGTGCGGCAAAAGATTCAGGTTGGATTATTCGCCAATGTTTAATTTGGAAAAAAAGTGTTTTTGCTATTGGAAGGCAAGATTACCATTGGAAGCATGAGCCTTGTCTGTACGGATGGAAAGAAGGCGCTGGTCACCTTTGGGCAACTGACCGCAAGCAAACCACTATTTTGGAATTTGATAAACCAAGCAAAAGTGGAGAACACCCCACAATGAAGCCGGTTGCATTGTTTGAATATCAAATGCTGAACAACACTAAAGGCGGCGACATAGTGCTTGACTCCTTTGGGGGTAGCGGAACAACGCTTATTGCGGCGGAAAAGAATGGACGGATAGCCCGAATAATGGAGTTAGACCCCAAATATTGCGATGTAATCGTAAAGCGATGGGAAGACTTCACAGGTAAGAAAGCTGAACTTTTAACAGAAACTGCCTAAAATATGGGCAACACTTTCCGCTAATAAAAGATGCTAGAACACAAACCAACCGAAAAAAGCAGGGCGCAGGCGCAACAAGCTGCCGGTCTTGGCTTGCCGCACGACCAAATTGGTGCATTGCTTGGCATCAGCGACAAGACGCTGCGTAAGTATTACGAGACCGAACTAGCCTTGGGTAAGGCCACCGCCAGCGCCAGCATTGCCAAAACGCTGTACAACAAAGCCATGAAGGGCGACACCACCGCGATGATCTGGTGGACTAAGGCGCAGATGGCTTGGGGCGAAACCAACACCATGAAGATGTCTAACCCTGACGGTACGGCTATGGAAGGCATTAGCGTCACTTTTGTTAAGCCCTGATGGACGTTAACAATGCCATCAAGAATGTCCAGTTTCCTGTCAAGCTGGCGTTTCTGTTTGAACCGTGCCGCTATAAGGTTTGCTATGGTGGTCGAGGCGGTGCTAAATCATGGGGAATTGCTCGTGCGCTTTTAATCCTTGGGGCTAAGTCTCCGCTGCGTATCCTGTGCGCCCGTGAGTTTCAGACCTCAATTAAGGATTCCGTCCATAAGCTGCTGTGCGACCAGATTGACAGCATGGGGCTAACTGGCTTCTATGAGATCACCGACAAAAGCATTCGCGGCAAGAACGGGACTGAATTCTTCTTTGTTGGCCTGCGGAACAACGTAACTAACGTCAAATCTATTGAGGGTGTGGATAAGTGTTGGGTAGAGGAGGCGCAAACCGTTTCTAAAACCTCATGGAATACCCTAATCCCAACCATCCGCAAGGAAGAATCCGAAATATGGGTTAGCTTTAACCCCGAACTAGAAACGGACGAAACCTACCAGCGCTTTGTGCTGAACTCACCGGAAAACTGCAAGGTCATCAAGATTAACTGGTCGGACAATCCTTGGTTCCCTGAAACGCTACGTTTAGAGAAAGATGCGCTGCGAGATAGAGATATTGAGGCGTACAACACGGTATGGGAAGGTCTATGCCGCCAGACGGTAGACGGTGCTATCTTTGCCCGTGAATTACAGATGTCAGAATTGGAAAATCGAATTACTAGAGTTCCTTATGACGCTACAAAACCCGTTCATGCCGTGTTTGACCTTGGCTGGTCTGACGCTACCGCAATATGGTTTGTACAGTTTATCGGCATGGAAACCCGGCTAATTCGGTATATTGAGGACAGCCAAAAGACCATTAGCGACTACCTGGCAAAGATGCAAACCTACGGTTACGTCTACGATACGCTGTGGCTTCCACACGATGCCGAGAATAAAACCCTCGCTGCGGCAGGGCGCTCGATTGACCAAATTGTGCGGGCAGCAGGCTATAAAACCAAAATAATCCCACGGACTCCCATTGTGGACAGTATCAACGCAGCGCGGACGTTATTCCGCAATTGCTGGTTTGATAGGGAAAATTGCTACGATGGGCTACAATGCCTCCGCCACTATAGATACGACGTAGACCCTGAAACCAAGCAATTCAGCAAACAACCGTTGCATGACAACTACTCGCACGGTGCGGACGCATTCCGAATGCTTGGCCTAGTGGTTAACGAACCGAAGCGCAGAGTAAGCAAACCAAGCTACGCCATGCCACAGAGTTGGATGGGCTAAAGGACAGATATGAGCGATTACGATGGTGATTACGACCCGATAATTGACGAAGCTAAAGACTTCCTCAAATTGTGCAACGATGCGGACACCATGAACCGCCAAGAAGCCTTGGAGGATTTGAAGTTTGTTAACGGCGACCAATGGCCTGTTGAACTGCAAAACTCGCGCAATCTTGAATCCCGCCCAATTCTGACCATTAACAAGCTGGATGGATATTGCCGCCAAGTCACCAACCAGCAGCGCCAGCAGCGCCCACGCATCAAGGTACACGGCACTAACTCCCAAGCGCAGGAAAAGACCGCTGAAGTCATTGAAGGCATGACACGGCACATTGAAGTCAATTCTAACGCCGATAACGCCTACGATACCGCCTTTGACCACGCTGTACGCATGGGATGGGGCTTTTGGCGCGTTACGACGAACTACGTCAGCGAAGACAGTTTCGATCAAGAAATCTACATTGACGCCATTGATAACCCGTTCACGGTCTACTTTGACCCGAATTCCGAGCGCGTAGACGGTTCCGACGCTGACCGCTGCCTTATCACCACAATGATGAGCAAAGAGAAGTTTCGCAAGCTGTACCCTGACTGCGACGATGGTTCTTCATTTACCCAACGTGGAACGGGCGACGCGCAATCCGAGTGGATTACCAAGGAAGACATCCGCATCGCTGAATACTTCTACGTCCAGCGCGAATCCGCAATCCTGTACCAACTGAGCGACGGTACAAGCAAGTTTGCAGAGGGAAAAGACTTCTTCAAGCGCCTTGAACTGGCTGGTTTGGAAGTGGTGAATGAGCGCCCAAGCTACAAACGCACGGTGAAATGGAAGAAGCTGACCGCGATTGAAGTGATTGAGGAACGCGAATGGCCTGGGATGTATATCCCTGTCGTGCCTGTCTATGGTCGCCATGTGGTGATTGGAGACAAAAAGAAGAAGTTTGGCATGGTTCGCCACGCCAAAGACGCCCAACGGATGTACAACTTTTGGCAGACAACCATCACCGAATCGGTTGCGCTTGCGCCGAAAGCTAAATGGATAATGGCAGAAGGCCAAGACGAAGGCCACGAAAACGAATGGGCAGGCGCTAACGTCAAGTCTTACCCATTGCTGCGCTACAAGCAAACTGACATTGATGGAAACTCGGCGCCACCTCCGCAGCGCCTGCAACCGGAACCACCGCCCACCGGCGTAATGGCGGCTGCACAGTCTATTAATCAGGACATCTCCACGCTGATGGGCATTTACGACCCTAGCCAACAACTGCCAGGCAATATGTCCGGTAAGGCGTTGAACGGTCAGCAGCAGCAAGTAGACCTGACCAACTTTGACTTTTACGACAACCTTACAAAGTCTATCCAGCACACCGGCAAGATCATTCTTGACCTGATTCCGCACGTTTACGACTCGCAGCGCGTAATGCGAATCATCGGCCCTGATGGCAAGCCTGACCTAGTGGGCATTAATGAACCCAAGCAGGACGAACAAGGCGTCTGGACGGTCATGCACGACATGAGTGTGGGTAAGTACGACGTGGTGATGGATACCGGACCTGGCTACAACAGTAAGCGCCAAGAAGCTGTGGAATCTATGGTGGATATGCTTAAAGTTGACCCTGCGCTTATGCAGCAAGCAGGCGACCTTATTTTCCGCAACATGGACTTCCCTGGCGCTGACATCATTGCAGACCGCCTTGCCGCAGGTAATCCGCTGGCGCAGATTGACGACAAATCGCCCATTCCTCCGCAAGTGCAGATGCAACTCAAGCAGGCGCAGGCGCAGGTTCAGCAGATGCAGCAGCAAATGCAGCAAATGCAATTGGCTATGAAGCAACGCCAAGACATTGAGCAGGTCAAGCAAGATGCCGAGACGAAGCGTGTGTTGATTAAAGAAACTAACCGCGCCCACGATCTTGAACTACGCGACCAAGAACGCCACGCAGATATGCAAATGCGGACTGACACGGCGGCACACGACACCGTGATTAAGAGCCAAACTCAAATTGAAGTGGAACATATTAAAGCGCAACTGGCACTTATGTTGGCAGGAATTAACCGTTTATCAGCAAAAGAAGCTGGCGCAGAGGCGGTTGAACGCGCAATTTAGAATTTGTGGTATAAACCACACAACCTTACCAGTTAGGTATTAACTGGGTATATTTCTTGAGGAAACTCATGGCAAGTAGCGAAAAAGAAGCCGGTCAAGTATTGACTAGCGAGAATGCAGCAGATTTTTACTCGAATAGACTTGGATTAGCTGACGAACAACAGACTCCCGAGGCTGAGAAATCAGAGCCGGTAGAGGAAGTTTCGCAGAGTGATGCAAGCGAGGAAGAAGAAGCGAAACCGACAGAAGAACGTAAACAGAATCCGAAAATCGAGAAAAGGTTTTCAGAAATAACCAAGCAACGTGAACTGGCGCGGCAAGAAGCGGCACGGGAACGCGAAGCGCGGGAACGACTGGAAGCTGAAGTAGCGGCTTTGAAGCAACAAACGCAACCTAAACAGGCTGCACCCGTTGACGCAAAGCCTCAACCGTCTCAATTTACTGATGCCTTTGAATTTGCAGAGGCTTTAGCAGATTGGTCGGCTGAACAAGCATTGGTAAGGCGAGATAGGGAAGACGCTGAACGCAGGGCAGACGCCGAACGGCAGAAAGTAATTTCTAGCTGGACGACAAAAGTTGCAGCAGCGAAGGCAGATATTCCCGATTTCGATGACATGGTGGCATCTAGTAGCGTTGTTGTTAACGACGCAATCCGTGATGCCATCTTGGAAAGTGAAGTAGGCCCTCAAATCCTATATCACCTTGCAAAAGATGATGACGTTGCAAAACGTATTACATCTATGTCGCCAAATGCCGCACTACGCGAGATTGGGAAACTAGAAGCAAGGTTTGAGAAGCAAACTCAAGCGGAGCCGAGTGAAACTGTCGTAAGAACTAAAGCAAAACCGCCGATTAACCCGATTCGCAGCGCGAACAGTTCGATGGAAGCAAGTGTGGACTCTAACGGTCAATTTCACGGCAGCTATCAGGCTTGGAAAGCGCAACGCAAAGCGGGCAAAATTCGGTAAATCTTTTTTTATCTAGGAGTATTTAATCATGGCCAATAATTTATTGACTATTTCAAAAATCACCAACGAAGCCCTTATGGTGCTAGAAAACGAGCTCACATTTACGTCGGAGGTGGATCGTAATTATGACGATCAGTTCGCTGTGGTCGGAGCCAAAATTGGTAACACCGTTAACGTCCGTAAACCTGGTCGTTTCATCGGTACTACCGGCCCTGCTTTGAACGTTGAAGACTTCAACGAATCTAGCGTTCCCGTGACTCTGAGCACTCAATTCCACGTTGATACTCAGTTCACCACGCAAGACCTCGCTTTGTCGTTGGATATGTTCTCTAGCCGTGTGCTGAAGCCCGCTGTTGCCGCAATCGCTAACAAGATTGACCGTGACGGTATGGTTATGGCTAACCTGAACACCGCCAACATTGTCGGTACTGCCGGTACGCCTCCCACTGGTCTGATTACTTATCTGACCGCTGGTGCTTACCTTGATTCTGAAGGCGCTCCCCGCGACGGTCGTCGTTCGGTCATCATTGAACCATTCACCTCTGCCACTATCGTTGACTCTTTGAAGGGCCTGTTTGTGCCTCAAGAAGCCATCGGTGAGCAATACCGCAAAGGCTTGATGGGCCGCGACAGCGCCGGGTGCAACTGGAAACTTGATCAAAATGTCGTGTCCCAAACCTTTGGTAGCTGGTCTGCAAACACCATCGCTATCAACGTGACTACCGGCACTGGCTTCCTGACCTCTGGCTGGTCGCAATTCTCGACGATCTCTCTGACTGCTTCGTCTGCTTCTACGCTTAATGCTGGTGACGTGTTCACTATCCCTGGCGTGTACGCTGTCAATCCTCAGAACCGTCAGTCTTACGGCAAGCTGCGTAACTTCGTTGTGATGTCTACGACTACTGTCGGAACCGGCGCAACCTCGGTACAAGTTAGCCCTGCAATCATCACCGCTGGTCAATTCCAAAACGTGAGCATTACATCTTCCGGTTCTCAGAACATCACGGCGTTTAACAACACCGGCGTTGCTTCTCCTCAGAACATCATGATGCACCGCAATGCGTTTACGTTGGCAGTTGCTGATCTTGAGCTCCCGGACGGAGTCCATTTTGCTGGTCGTGCAAGCGATAAGGAAATTGGTCTGTCGATGCGTGTGGTTCGTCAGTACACTATTAACAACGATTCCATCCCGACTCGTTTGGATGTACTGTACGGGTGGGCTCCGCTCTACCCTGAGTTGGCTTGCCGCATCGCTAGCTAAACCTGAATGGGGCTTCGGCCCCGTTTACTAACTTTTTTTTAAGGAAACTATCATGGCAAATCCAGGCCCAGCAGTAACTAATACTACCCACCCCCAAGGCGCTACTACCGCCACCACCCTGCGTCTTATTGGCACGATCAAGAACGTGACCGCTAACGCCACCGGAAACTATGCTTTCCAAGTGGTCAATAGCACCGTTTATCTGCCTCAAAGCCTCATGGTGACTAACCTGAACGCAGCAGGCGCTTCTGTCACTCCCACCGGACTGGCACTTGGCGTTGCTACTACTTCGGGTGGTTCTAGCTTGTTTGGCGCGATCACCGCTGGTAACTTGACTACTCCTCAAGGTGTGTCGTTGGTTGCCGCTTCGTCGTCCGCTACCGCTGCTACCGTGCAAAACCTGTACTTGAACGTAACTGCTGGTCTGACTACTCCAGTCGCAGGCGCTACGTTTGACGTATATGTCTACGGCTACGACTTCAGCGTCCCGTTCTAAACGGGTCTAGATAGAAGGAAGGCCGTCCTCAAAAGGGATGGCTTTTTTTCTTTTCGGGTTACAATTTCTCACCTTTTCAAAGGAATCAATATGTCTTCTACGACCATCACCCGTGGTAATTCCCACGAAACTTTTTACATTGCCCCTAGCCTTGCACCTTCCGCTGTTGCTGCTTATACCAGCGCAGTTCAGACGTTTAGCATCCCTGGCTTGCAAACAACTGATTTGATTTTGGTTATCGGCGCTATTGGCGTTCAAACCGTCGGCATTGTGCCTGGCGAAGCTGATTGTTATAACCCTGGCGTTCTTTCCGTTCAATTTTTAAATGCTACCAATGCAAGTGCTACTCCAGCACAAGGTGCATATGCCATTCAAATTGTTCGCGCTGAAGGCCCGTTGCCCGTTACGGCTGTCTAATCATGGCTAACACCTCTGTAATCCGTTTGGCTGGTCAAACTCTCGGCTTGTCCGTGACGACTAGCGCACATTCGGCGGTTGCATTGGTAGCAAATACGACTGACCAAGCTAACTACGTTTCTTGCCTAAATACGGGTACTGGAAGCGTAGCTATCAAATTCAGTCAAATTTCTACTGATTCAGCAACAGTACCAGGGGACGGTACTTTAGGTGATTTCATTCTGCCCGCAGTAATGGAAATGCCCATCGTTATCGCCTGCCCTGTTATTAACAACCAATTGCCTTGCTACGTTACTGCAAAGAGCGTTTCAGGGACTAATTTGGTTTACGTCACACCTTTGGTTGACCAATCGTAAGGTAGAAAATGGCAAATCCAGCAAAGACCGTAGATCAAAACATCCTGCCGGTGCAGGCGCTGTTTAATCTTGATAACAGTTTCAACACTTTTATCGGTCAGGGTTTGCCATTTTTCGCAACGATTAACCCTGTTCAATCAGGACTGACAATCACAAATAGCACCATTAATAGCACGACTATTGGTGCGACTACACCCTCCACGGGTGTTTTTACCAATATCCTGTCCACTACCGGACAAATCACCACCTCGCCTTCCGGAACGACTGACATTGCCAACAAAGCATACGTCGATGCCGTAGCGCAGGGTCTGAATCCCAAACAATCAGTTCAATGCGGGACAACGGCAGCAATCACGCTCTCCGGTCTGCAAACCATTGACGGTTACACCACGCTTGCGGGTGACAGGGTATTGGTAAAAAATCAAGGCAGCACACCGACAAACGGCATTTACGTTGCATCGGCTAGTGCATGGACTCGCGCTACGGATATGGATGTGTGGGCAGAAGTGCCAGGCGCTTATACCGTAGTCATTAACGGAACTGCAAATGCAAACACGGCATGGGTTTCTAACTCTGCTACGACTGGAACCATTGGAACGACTCCAATTACGTTTGTGCAGTTTGCAGGCATTTCTACCTACTACGCAGGCACAGGGCTATCACTAGCTTCCAACACGTTTAGCATCGCAAATACGGGCGTTTCTGCGGCTTCCTACGGCTCTGCTAGTCAAACTTTGTCAGCGACTGTTAACGCACAAGGCCAGCTAACCGCATTGTCGGCTCAAGCCATCGCAATTGCTAATACTCAAGTCTCAGGCTTGGGAACAATGTCTACTCAGAATGCCAATAACGTAGCAATTACGGGCGGCAGCATTACGGGAACGCCTATTAGCGGATCTACGGTGGGTGGCAGCACCATTACCGCATCGTCTCAGTTTAGTGGCCCTGGCACGGGTTTAACTGGAACCGCAGCATCATTGAACATTGGTGGAAATGCAGCTACCGCAACCTTGGCGACTACGGCTACAACCGCAACTACGGCGACCACGGCTACTACTGCGACAAACTTGGCAGGCGGCGCAGCGGGTTCGGTTCCTTATCAATCCAGCGCCAGCACCACGGCAATGCTTGGGATTGGTTCAAGCGGTCAAATTCTTAGCGTCTCCGGTGGTTTGCCATCATGGACTAGTTTGTCGTCGATTGGAGTAACGTCTTTTAGCGGTGGAACCACGGGTCTTACGCCAACCTCCGCAACGGCGGGTGCAATCACATTGGCTGGCACGTTGGCAACCACAAACGGCGGCACAGGCTTAACTTCGTTTACCTCTGGTGGTGCAATTTACGCTACAAGCACATCGGCGCTCACATCAGGCACTTTGCCGGTGGCTTCCGGTGGAACTGGCGTGACAACTAGCACGGGTACTGGTTCCGTTGTACTGTCCACTTCGCCCACTTTGGTAACGCCAATTTTGGGAACGCCCATTTCCGTAACGCTGACTAACGGCACTGGCTTGCCTCTATCCACGGGTGTTACTGGAACGCTTGCCATTGCTAACGGCGGTACAAACGCAACGGCTACCCCTACTGCTGGCGCTGTTGCCTACGGAACGGGAACGGCATACGCATTTACTGCGGCTGGTTCGTCAGGTCAGGTTCTTACCTCAAACGCATCGGGTGCGCCCACCTGGACAACGCCCACGGCTTACGCCACGGTAACGGACGACACCACGACAAACGCGACTCGATATCCCTTGTTTGCCTCACAGACAGCCGGAAATCTAACGACTGAATACACCAGTTCCACGAAATTAAAATACAACCCGAGTACAGGCGCTCTTACAGCCTCTCAACTAATCATCGCACCGTAAAGGAAACATCATGGGTCAATTAGTCTTTCAAGCCACACTAGGCGGTCAAGTTAACTTGGTTGGCCCAAACACGGCATCTACCTTCAACATTAACGTCCCTGCCACCTCCGGCAACATGGTGACAACTGGCGACACCGGCACGGTTACAGCCACGATGCTTGCGTCTACCACGGGTTCCGGCGCAGTAGTGCTTGCCACCTCTCCCACGCTGGTAACACCTGCTTTGGGTACTCCTAGTGCGCTTGTGGGCACAAACATTACTGGAACGGCTGCTGGTTTGTCTATCGGCGGCAATGCGGCTACGGCTACCACGGCAACTAACGTATCCGGTGGAACTAGCAGCGTAACTAGCGAAACCGTATCCGGCAACCTTACCCTGTCTGGTGGTACGGCAAACGGCGTTGCATACCTCAATGGCTCTAAGGTGGTCACGACTGGTAGTGCGCTGACGTTTGATGGAACGGACTTCACAGCGCCTAGAACTCAAATCACAACTGCTGGTAGCCCTCCTGCGTCTGGTGCAGGTCTTGAGCTTGTTGGAGGAACTGGCCCAATTATTCTTGCTTACAACCGTGGAACTTCTGCGTACATTTCTCTGAATTACACAGCATCTGCGATGCAATGGAATATTGGTGCAAGTGCCGCAATGTCGTTGGATACTAGTGGAAATCTTGGAATTGGTACAAGTTCTCCCGGCGCAAAACTTAACGTTGTTGGTGCAGATGCTGCGATTGTTGGTTTGATTTCTGGTGCAACAAACGGAATTAGGTTTATTCCAAAAGCAAGCTCTGCTGAAGTTTCAGCTACCGATAAAACAGGTTCTAGTTCATATCAACAATTGGACTTGAATGGTTCTTTGTTGACGTTCTTGACAAGTGGAGCAGAACGGATGCGTATTGATACCAGCGGCAACCTTGGACTAGGTGTTACTCCTAGTGTTTGGGGTACAAACTTCCGTGCTTTGCAATTGCCAAATGGCTCTGCTTTGTGGAATCCTTACAGCGGCACAGGAACTGCTTTAGGTGCAAACGTATACCAAGACGCTACAAACGAAAAATACATTGCAACCGACTCCTACGCCACCCAATACAAGCAAGTAAACGGGCAGCACCAATGGAAGACGGCTGGCTCCGGCACAGCAGGTAACGCCATCACCTTCACCCAAGCAATGACGCTGGATGCTAGTGGAAACTTGTTGGTGGGTGTTACGTCATACAACGCGGCAGTTAATTCAAACTACCTCCTTTATGGAAGCGGCTTAGTATCGGTGGGCCATGTAAGCGGAACATCTTCTGGAACGGCATTTCAGCAGTTTGTTTATAACGCTACTCAAATTGGCTCCATCACCCAGTCCGGCACAACAGCCGTTTTATACAACGTCACCTCCGACCAGCGCCTGAAAACCAACATCGCAGACGCTGCACCAGCATCGGCTTTGATTGACGCCATCCAAGTGCGCCAATACGACTGGAAATCTGATGGTTCACACCAGCGCTATGGCTTCATTGCTCAAGAACTTGTAACCGTGGCTCCAGAGGCTGTACACCAACCCGCCGACCCAGAAGAAATGATGGCGGTGGACTACTCCAAACTCGTCCCCATGCTGGTCAAGGAAATCCAAGACCTTCGTAAACGCCTTGCAGCCGCAGGCATCGCTTAACCCAAAGGAAATATCATGACTACGTTTAACTGGCAAATCCCCCAAATGGACAGGCTTACCGCTGATGGTTTTGTTGTCACCGTCCATTACATCGTTAACGCCACCGATGATACTTATAGCGCCAGCACATACGGTACTGTTGGCTACACCCAAGAGCAGGGCGAAACTTACATTCCTTACGACCAATTGACGGAAGCTACTGTTATTGGATGGGTGCAAACCTCGCTTGGCAAAGACACCGTGGAAGCCAGCCTGCAAAGCCAAATTGACGCTCAAAAGCATCCAGTTCAGGCTGCTGGTGTACCTTGGTCTGCCTAAATTTGCACTTCTCTTTGCGCTTATGCTGACACCAGCAAGCGCAGAAAAAAAGTACGAATGCGTCCGATGGCGATGGATTGGGGACGTGTACGAACGTAAAGTTTACTGTCTTGAATGGCGTGAGAAAAAATGATTACAACCTGGTCAATCCTGTCAATCCTTGCTGATGATGGCGTAATCACGGAAGCCAAGTATCACATCAAGGCCACGGACGAAGTAAATGTGGTAGAGACAGAGGGTAATTGGACGTTTGACAAATTCACCTGCAACACGCCTTTTGCGGAAGTAACTGAAGCAATGGTAGTCGCTTGGATTAAAGAAGGCGCTACCGTACACGGCAAAAGTGTAATAGAATCACGGCTAGAGGAACAATTGGCGTCCATGAGGGCGAAATCTGTTGCACCTCCGTGGAAACCGCCCGTGTTTACATTGGAGTAAAAAGTGGTACAACCGATTGATATTATTTCTCGCGCATTGAAGGACATTGGCGCACTAGAGGCAGGTGAAACTCCTACGCCAGAGGCAGCGCAAGACGCCTTTGATATGTTCAACGATATGTTAGATCAATGGTCTAACGAATCAATGATGGTCTATTACAAGACCGAAATCATTTTCCCCGTTGTATCAGGTCAAACACAGTACACCATCGGCCCAGGCGGTCAAATCGGCGCTACCTTTGTCGGCTCCATTACTGGCAAAACCCTTACTGTCACCAGCATCACTTCCGGCGCTATCGCTATTGGACAAACCCTGTCCGGCACAGGCGTAATTGCAGGAACCACCATTGTCGCGTTTAACACCGGCGCTGGCGGCAACGTAAATGAAGCTGGAACCTACACCGTAAGCGTTAGCCAAAACGTCTCTAGCACCACAATCTCCGCTTACTACCAACGTCCGTTGAGCATCACTTCAGCGTTTGTCAGGGTTAACACTAACTCCAACGGTACACCAATTCTGAACGGCGGTCTTGATTACCCTGTCTCAATTCTGAACGTAGAAGATTACGAACTGATTGGATTGAAAACTCTGAACGGCCCTTGGCCTAAAGCGTTGTACTACCAACCATCGGAAATCTTGGGAAACATCTTTGTTTGGCCTAATCCGGCTCAAGGCGAAATGCACATCTTCACCGACACGCTATTCGCTCGCGCTAATACGTTCTATGACGTGCTAAACCTTCCACAAGGCTATGTAAACGCCCTTCGCTGGTGCTTGGCTGAACGACTGATGCCGATGTACGGCAAAGCCTCGCCAACGCAGATTGAAATGATTATGAAATTTGCAGGCCAAGCTAAAGCCACGGTCAAGCGCACGAACATGAAACCGCCTCCTGTTGCACGGTACGCTGATGCGTTGTTGGTGGGACGGAGTAAAGATGCTGGTTGGATCCTCGCGGGCGGATTTCTAAGGTGATGCTTTCCGGTATAATGTGGTTGTACTTTAAAGGAGTAAACCATGTACACCAAGGAAGAAGCAATTGAACGTAAACGCGCTAGAGATCGTGAAGCCTACAAAAAGAAAGTAGGACGTGAAGTTGGTAACGGCGGAAGGCCAGCTAACACACCGGAAGTTTTGTGGAGCAAGGTAGACAAAAAAGGCGAAGACGAATGTTGGAATTGGACTGGATACAAAAATGAAAAAGGCTATGGAAGGACGTGGATTAACGATGTTGGATACTACGCCCATCGGGTTATCTACGCCATTGCATACCCAAATAGCATTACGCTTTCTGCTCCAAAAGACACGGAAGTATCAGGCTTTCTTTTGCACACCTGCGACAATCCTTCTTGCTGCAATCCAAAGCATCTTTTTGTTGGTACTCACACCGACAACATGGCGGACAAAGCAGCTAAAGGGCGTTCGCCAGACTTCAGCGGCGACAAAGGCCCAAGAGCAAAACTTACAATGGCGCAAGCAGAAGAAATTAGAAATTTACGCAGGCATGGCGCTCCAATGAAAGAATTGGCTAAACAGTATGGAATCAGTCTTTCGTCAATTAAAACGCTTCTTATTGGGAAATCCTATGTTCCAAGGGAGTAGTCATGTCTGAATTCGGCTTTGTGGGACCGAGTTACGAAGCGGTCTCAATTTACCAGGAGTCGCAGGAATGCATCAATTTCTTCCCCGAAATTGACCCTCTGAAGCAACCTGGCAGTCGCGGCGTAGTTGCGCTTTATCCGACCCCTGGCTTGACCCTGCAAACCGTTCTGTCCAACGCCCAAGAAGTGCGCGGAATGCGTACCCTCTCAGGCGGTAGCCAAATGGTCGTAGTCTGCGGCCCTTACGTTTATGTCCTTACTTCAAACCTGTCGGCTAGTGTTGTTGGTGTGCTGTCTACCACCTCTGGGCGTGTTGGCATTTCTGACAATGGTATTAACGCTTACATTGTGGACGGCGTCTCTCGTTACACATGGCGCATTAGCAATCCTTCTAACGCTATTTTCACGGGTTCAATCTCGGGTACAACTCTTACGGTCACGGCGGTAAGCAGCGGAACCATTGGCATAAATCAATCTCTGTCAGGCATCGGCGTTACGGCAGAAACCATCATTACGGCGCTTGGGACTGGTACTGGTGGGGTAGGCACATACACGGTTAATCTATCGCAGACTTTGGCGTCTGGCCCACTTAATTCGTCTACCGTAGGGGCTAGGTTTATCGCTTCCATTTCTGGCACGACAATGACCGTTACGGCGGTTGCTAGTGGCACTATCTATCTTGGTCAAACAATCCAAGGAACCGGCGACACCGCAGGGACTATCGTTTCTGCCTTCTTAACCGGAACTGGCGGCACAGGTACTTACACCGTAAGCGCAAGTCAGACTATCGCGTCTGAGACGATGTACGGTCTGAACTTTTCTGTCCTGCCAAACAATGATGGTGCGTTTACCGGCGCTAACTCCGTGGACATTGTGGATAACTACTTTGTCTATAATAACCCAGGCACACAGCAATGGGGTTCTAGCGACCTTCTCAGCACGATTTCGTCCTCTACGTCTTACGCCTTCAAAGATGGCGCACCGGACAAGCTGGTAGCCTTAATTGTTGACCATCGAGAAGTTTATTTGATGGGTGAGGCGTCCTCCGAAGTGTGGACAGACATCGGCGCGGTTCCGTTTCCTTTTCAGCGTATCCCTGGCACGTCTACGCAACAAGGTATCGTCGCTCAATTTTCCTTGGTTCGCCTTGGCAACTCCTTTGCTTACGTCTCGCGTAATAACCGTGGACAAGGGCAGATCATGCAAATGGAGGGATACGTTCCTAAACGCATCTCTACCCACGCAGTAGAAGCCACTTTAGCAAACCAATACATCGGCGACGCTATTAGCTGGACGTATCAGCTAGAAGGCCACGAAATCTACGTTACGACCTTCCCCTCGCTGAACCTTACATGGGCTTACGACGCCACCACAGAAATGTGGCACAAATGGCTTTACACGGCTGACGATGGTTCTTACCAGCGCCATCGCGGTAATTGCTCTGCTGTATTCCAAGGTCTAGTAATGGTGGGCGACTATGAGAACGGCAAGATTTATAGCCTAGACAAACAGAATTACACCGACAACGGGCAAAACATCCGCAGGTTGCGTCGTGCGCCTCACTTGGTGTCTGACTTCCAGCGCCAATATTTTGACGAACTTCAGATTCAATTCCAACCTGGCGTCGGAACCACGGGACTGTCTACGCCCAACGGCGACATTTACGTCGGCTCAACTTACGTTATCTATCCTAACGCCTCATTCCTGATTGGCCCGTTTCAGACTTTTGTCATTGGTCAACAAATCAACTTGGCTAACAATGTCACTACAACGCTGCCGCAAGCTATGTTGCGATGGTCTAACGATGGTGGCTCTACATGGTCGCGCGAATATTGGGTTTCCATTGGTCAGCTAGGCAAGTACCGTAACCGTGCAATTTGGCGGCGTTTGGGGACTGCGCGTGACCGCATCTTTGAAGTGTCCATTACCGACCCCGTAAACGCTGTGATTATTTCCGCTAACCTTAAAGCAAGTGGAGGGGAAAACTGATGGCTACCTCTGGACTGTCTAATTCGCAGCAGCTAAACCCGTACCCGCAATCGCAATTTTTGGATGGCAACACCAACCGTCCTACCCGCGCTTGGCAACAGTTCTTCTTGAACCTGCTGAACTTCAGTAGCGCCACGACCGCTACGGCTGGCTCGGCTACTTTGCCTGCTAATCCGGTGGGTTTTATCAATGTGACTGTGAACGGCAAGGCGTATAAAATCCCTTACTACAATGTTTAGGAAATAATATGCCACCCAATATTCAACCCGCAGCAATAACCGCTAACACGCCAGGCGCTATTGCATATACGGCTTATGGTGGTCGTACTGGAACTATTCCGTATACAGCGTACCGTATGCCTACCGCAGAAGAAAGCGCCTCCAGTCAGTTGCAAGCTCAAATTTCGTCCCTACCTGCTGATATTCAAGCCAAAATTCAATCGGGAGAATTAGTTCCAAACTACACGATGGTTAATACTGGCGGTGGTCATTCAGGACAAGGAACTACGGCTAATGGAATCTCTGGGTTTTATTCTCCAAGCGCAAACGACACCACGACGCACTACGATCTTTCGGGAAATCAGACCAGCGTTACGCAAAACCAGCATAGCGGCGGTGGATTGTTGGGGGGAATTAGTGATGCCCTCGCAGGCTTAGATTCAAGCCTACACCTTTCGCAACTTGCACCCGTCATTGCCGCAGTAGGTCTTGATTACGCTACGGGTGGTGCTGCCTCCGGTGCGCTTTCTAGCATCTTTGGCGGTGCTGCTCCTGCCGCTGGTGCTGCTGATGCTTTAGGAACTGCTGGAACGACTAGTGCTATGGCTGGCGGGTTTGGTGATGCTGCTGCTACAAATGCTGTTAGTGATGTTGCCGTTAATAGCGTTATTCCAGCCGCTACTACGTTGACTGGTGATATTGCACCTTTGGCTTCTGCCGCACCTACTGCCGTACCTGCTGCTACGCCTTTATCTAGTTTGTTGCCAGAAACTGCGCCTACCGTAGCTCCTGCTGCTTCCGTTGCATCTACTACTCCTTTATCTAGTTTAGCTGCTCCTACGGCTACTGATATTGCTACTCCTAGTTTGGCTTCTACTGATGCTGGATTGACAAGTGGTGCAGCTACTGCCCCTGCTGTCGCTCCTACTGTTGCTGATGCAACCACGTCTTTATCGCAAATTGCTAATACAGCCCCTGCTGCTTTAACTGCTAGCAGCGCACCTGGTTCTGCTTTAGCTGCTACTACCGGCGCTGCTGGTTCTACTTCTGCTGCGGATTTGTTAGCTGCTGGTGTGGGTGATTCTGGCCAATTGCCAATGGCTTTAGGAAATCAAGCCGTAGCATCTGGAATGGCACCAGGTTCACTAGGCGCTCAAGCTTCGGCAGAAGGTTCCTTGTTACCAACAGAAGCGTCGGCCGCTTATGGAACTTCTGGACTTGGTTCACTTACTGGCGCTGACGCTGCTACCGCTGCTTTAGGTTCATCTGTAAATCAAGCTGTTGCATCGGGCATGGCACCTGGCGAAGTCGGTGCTGCACAATCTGCCGCAGGACAATTGACCGCTGAGCAATTAGCAAGTGCATCAGGAACATTGCCAGCAAACATGACAGGAAATTTACCCATGACTACAACTAACCCTAGTCTTCTTCAACAACTGCAAACCGCAACCGGATTGAGTGGGACGCAATTGGCTTCCTTGCTGCAAGGCGGCATCGGCGCAGTTAACTCTAGCAACATTTCTAATGCAATCGGCGCTGGTGTTAATGCTCAAGCTGCTGCGAATGCTCAGTCTCAAGGTGTGCTGAAAGATGTTTACAACACCAACTTGGGATTCCAGCAACCCTATCAGGCGGCAGGCACAGGTGCAGTTAACCAACTAGCAGCCCAACAACCCTATTTAACGCACCAATTTAACGCTGCGGATTTGCAGGCTGGCCTAGCCCCTAACTACGACTTTATGTTGCAGCAAGGGCAAATGGCTAACCAACGTGCGGCTAACGTAGGCGGCGGCGCATTGTCTGGCAACACCCTGCAAGGCTTGCAAAACTACACGCAAAATTACGCAGGCAATGCGTATCAGAATGCGTTTAACAATTACCAAACCCAACGCAACAACATCTACAATAGTTTGGCAGGAATCGCTAACATTGGTCAGACTGCTAACACCGGCGCTACTACGGCAGGCCAAAACTACGGCACGGGTACGGTGGGATTGAATACGGGTCTTGCTGGCGTACAGGCGGCTGGCTTGTTGGGTCAGGCTCAGGCTGGCGCTTCTGGTGCAACGGGTCTAGGAAATTCTGTTTTGCTGTCTAGCTTGTTGGGGCAAAATCCCTCTGCGGCTACAACGACGCCAGCAAGTCAACTTGGGAATGTGGCAGGCATAGTAAACACCGGCACAAATCTCTACAATCAATTTAGCAAATTATTTGGGGGCTAAGAATGGCTGATTACTTTACTGGCTACGCAAACCCCGTTCCTGCGGGGGCGCAGACCTCAATGGCTGATATGCTGAACCTTGCGTCCGGCGTGCAGAACTATCGCCAAGCGCAGCAAATGAACCCGTTGGCACTTCAAAAAGCGCAAGCGGAAGCTAATGTTGCACAGCAAACCGAAGCTGCAAGAATTGCCCAAGCACAAAGCCAAGCCGGAACCGCTGCTACCCAACTGAATAGCGAGCAATTAGACAATCTGCAAAAGCACGTTTCTAATGCTACAAGAAGCACATTGAAGCTGCTGAACTCTGATGACCCTATTACGCCTCAAATAGTAAAAGACCATATAACGCAGGCAATGAAGAATGCTGGCGCACCCGACGCAGCAATTAATCAGGCACTTCAAAACGTACCTGCAAACGCTTCTGACAAGGATTTGCGTGTTCAACTTGGTCGATATGCTCTTAACTCATTAAGTGCTGAAAGTCAGATTGATAAGCTGTACCCTGCTAATCAAATGGTTACGACGGGCGCTCGCGCTGTTCCGACAACTGCTGGCGGCGCACTTGCCATGCAAGCACCTGGACAAGCCACCGGCCCTGGCATTCAAGCGGAACTGCCGCCGACAACTCCTGTTATAAGAAATGGCGTAGCTGGTTATTTGGGCGCACCTTCAACGGTTCAAGCAGCATTGACTCCGCAGCAATCCGCATTCGGAACGGGTACGGGTACGGCTGTTGCTTCCGATGTTGCACAAACCACGGCAGACGCTACCACAGCACCTAAAAATAAAGCTATTTTCCAAACGATCAAAGGTCTTATTCCTGACTCTTACACGGGCTTGGGAAGTGAAAAGAAATTGTTTGCTCAGAAGGTAGCTGATGCCATCGGCATTCCTTACGATACGCTTAAAACTTCTAACACAGAAGAATTGATTAAGAACCAAAATCTGTTGGCATTGGTTGGTGGCAATACAGATTCTGCTCGCGCTTTGGCGCAAGTGGCTAATCCTAACGTCACAATGACAAAAGCAGGATTAAACAAAGTTCTTAATCAGTTAATTGGTCTTGAGGATTTCAAATCGGCTAAAGCTAATTTCTTGTCTCAATATCAAAATGACCCAACGGCGTATGGTCAAAAATTGATGCAATTTAATAATGCCGCAGACCCTCGGTTCTTTCAACAAATGACCGCTGAAGAAGCGCAGCAAATGCTTAAATCTATGACGCCAGCAGAATTGCAAGCATTGCGTCAAAAGAAAGCTATGGCTAAACAACTTGGAATCATCCAATAATGGCTACGCTACTCGACTTTATTGATACGCCTGCGGCTGCGCCCACAAAAGGCAAAGAACCATCTGCCCAAGAAATGTATGGTGTAAAAGACCTGCAAGATTCTTTATCGCAGATTCAAGCAACTTTGCCGGACTATGTGCCTGGCTCACCGTCTCACAAACGGGCATTGTCTGACATCCAAAGCATTCAGTCGGAATTGCAACGCCACGCTACGTCTCAAGCTCCTCAAGCTGCGCCACAAAGCGGAACCTTGTCTGATTTTCTTGATGCGCCTGCTTCGCCCGATTTGTCTAGCAAAGGTGCTATTACTCCTCAAGGACACTTAACACCGCAGCAAATGGAAGCGCAGGTTAAGCCTGCACAGCCCGGCTTAGTGACTCAAGCATTTCAACGCGCATTGCAACTAAGACAACGTGCGCCTGGAGAAATTGCCTCTGCGCTTGATTTTGTTGGAAATCTGCCTTCTCAACTTGCAAATACAGGCGGATATTGGACTGGTCGAGCATTTGGCTTGAATGACCAAGAAGCCACCGCTGCTGCTGCGCCTGTGTCTCAAGCCTTGGCTAATCCCGTTGGACGTTTGATGGGCGTGACAGATCAGCCAGGCTATCAGACTTCTTTGCCTGCAATGGCTGCACAGACGATGGGCAATGTTGTCCAAAAAGGTTCGCAGGAAATAGGTCAACGCACGGGTATTAGCCCAACCGACATTGAGCAAGGTGTGTCCGCTGCAATGATGTTGGCTCCCTTTGCCAAAGCCCCATTAGGACGCGCTGGCACGGCTATTAAGGCTGCTTTGCCTGAGTACACGTTTGAACCTCAAGGCGGCATTTCTGGAAGCGTTGGCGCGGCGGCTGTGCCTACTGCCACCACAATTAAAGCTGCATTGTCCACGGCAAGCCCTGAACTGCAACAAGCGTTGAGCAACATATCTCCAAGCAAAGTAAACATTCCTGTTTTACAGCGCCACATTGAGGCTGATTCTTTGCCGGTTCCCGTTCGTCTAACTGAAGGTCAAGCAACTGGCGATGTAAATTTGTTGTCCTCTGAGCAAAACCGTAGGGGCGCAGACCCGCAATTGGCTAATCGATTTAATGAACAAAACGGTCAATTGGTGAAAAACATTGACGCTATTCGTGAAACCGCTGCACCTGATGCTTATGGCACGAAAACGATTGAGAATAGCGATGCACTTATTGACGCATACAAGAAAATTGATGATGCGCGTAATCAAGACATTAATGCAAAATATCAAGCATTGCGTGATGCGAACGGCGGTCAATTTCCGATTGATGCACCAACATTGCTAGAAAACATTAAAAAGAAACTTGGTTCTGAATTGTTGACTGATGAAGCACCATCGGGACAAATGGCAGCATTGAACCGAATGGCAGACGCTAACTCAATGACGTTTGAAAACTATCTAAGCCTGCGCCGAAATCTTAGCAACATTTCCGCTACTGCTGCCGATGGCCCAACGCGCATGGCTGCTAAGTTTATGGTGCAGGAATTAGAAAACTTGCCTTTGCAGGAAGGCGCAAAAGAACTAAAGCCATTGGCTGACACGGCGCGCGCTGCTGCCAAAGCCAGGTTTGATATGTTGGACAAAGACCCTGCTTATAACGCTGCGGTCAATGATGCTGTTTCGCCTGATAACTTTGTGCAAAAGTTTGTTATCAACGGAAGCCGCGACAATGTTCAAGCAATGATTGACCAGCTAGGTCGTGATTCTGTTGCACATCAGCACATGAGTGGCGGCACGTTAAATTGGTTGCGTGATAAATCTGTGGACGGTTCCGGCAACTTTTCGCAGGCTGCTTTTAACAAGGCAATCAAGCAACTTGATAGCAATCAAAAACTTAATTTGGTGTTTAACCCTGACGCATCGTCCATGTTGAAAACATTGGGCAACGTAGCGCATTACACCCAAGCCCAACCAAAGGGAAGTTTTGTAAACAATTCCAATACGCTAGTAGGTGCTTTGGCAGACAAAGCCGCAGGCGGATTGGAGGCTGGTGCTAACATTCTTGGCGGTGGTAAATTTGGTGTACCTGTTGGAACTATCGTTCGCGGACAAGTGCAAAAATACAAGGCAGGCAAAGCAACACAAAAGGCTCTTGAACCGGCTGCTGGTGTTACATCATTAAAGGACATTGGAAAATGAGCGTCAATCTTTCACCCATCGGTAACGGCTTCCAATTCTTTACCACCACCGGAATCCCGCTTGCTGGCGGGTATCTCTACACCTACTTGGCGGGCAGCACCACGCCCACGGCGACCTACACCACCTCGGCTGGAACCACGACCAACACCAACCCTATTCAGCTAGGAACCGATGGTCGTCCACCGCAAGAGATTTGGCTTACCTACGGCACTAATTACAAGTTCGTTCTTGCCGACTCTACTAACGCTGTCATTCAGACTTACGACAACCTCTACGGCATCATCGGAACTACGCCTAGCGTCTCGGCTGTACCGTCTGGCGGCATCATCATGTGGTCAGGCAGTATCGGTTCTATTCCTTCCGGCTACAACCTTTGCAACGGTCAGAACGGCACACCTAACCTGCAAGACTCCTTTGTCGTCGGCGCTGGCAATACCTACGCTGTCGGCAATACAGGCGGCTTTACCTCGGCATCTACCAGCAACGTGGGTACTTACCTGCCTACCTACTACGCATTGGCCTACATTCAAAAGACTTAATCATGGAAATGCAGCACATCATTGATTTGGGCCTTGGCGCTTCAATGGCGGTAATCGGCTGGTTTGCGCGTGAAATGTGGGGCGCTGTCAAAGAACTTAAATCTGACCTTTCTAAACTTCGTGAAGACCTGCCAAAGTCGTATGTTGCCAAAGACGACTACCGCGAGGACATCCGCGAACTGAAAGAAATTATGAACAAAGTCTTTGACCGCTTAGAAAACAAAGCCGACAAATGATAGACCCGATAACCGCTTTTGCCACCGCCCAAGCCGCCATTAAAGGGGTGCAAGCCGCCATCAAGATGGGCAAGGACTTGCAGGGCATCAGCGGCGATTTAATGAAGTTCTTTGAGGCCAAGGACGTAGTAGCCAAGGCAGCGGCAGAACCTAAAAAGGGCTTCGGTAAGTCAGACACGGCGCAGGCGTTTGAGACTGTGATGCACGCCAAACAACTCCAAGACGCTGAGAACGAACTTAAACAAATGTTGATCTGGTCAGGCCAAGCGGACGTATGGCAAGCCATCATGCTAGAGCGCAACAAGATTGTCCAAAAACGCAAGTCAGAGGAAATAGCAATGGAAAAAGCCAAAGCCAAGAAGAAAAAAGAAATCAGCGAGGCTATTGAAATGGTTCTTGCTATCGCTGCCGGTGCTTTGCTAATTACCTTGCTGGCATGGGGAACGATGGAATACGCAGACTTTATGAGGAAGTAACATGGATTGGCTTACACAAATTGCTCCTACGATTGCCACGGCATTGGGTGGCCCACTTGCAGGCATGGCGGTGTCCGCTGTCAGTAAAGCTATCGGCTGCACACCAGAAGAAGTGCAAAACGTCATCAGCAATAACAAACTTGACGCCACGCAAGTAGCTGCTCTCCAGCAAGCCGAACTGGAACTGAAAAAGCAAGCGCAGGAGATGAACCTAGACTTTACAAAGCTGGCAAACGATGACCGCAAGTCTGCGCGAGATATGCAGGCAATTACCCGTTCTTACATTCCTCCAATTTTAGCTATTGGTGTGACCGGCGGCTTCTTTGGAATTTTGTTTGGCTTGATGTACGGTCAGATTCAACACGCGCCACAGATTGATATCATGCTTGGTTCGCTAGGCACGGCATGGACTGGAATCGTTAGTTTTTATTTTGGAAGCAGCGCCAGCAGTCAAAACAAAGATTCTTTACTTCACCAATCGACGCCAACATGAACTCAAACTTTGAAGCCTCACTAGCCCACGTCCTTCAATCGGAAGGCGGTTTTGTTGACAATCCGGCAGACCCTGGCGGCATGACCAACCTCGGCTGCACCAAAGCGGTGTGGGAAGAATTCGTAGGCCATCCCGTATCTGAAGCCGATATGCGAGCGTTAACGCCTGATGATGTTGCGCCTCTTTATAAGCGGAAGTATTGGGATAAGGTGTCCGGCGACAACCTTCCCGCGGGTCTTGACTACGCTGTGTTTGATGCTGCTATCAATAGTGGCCCTGGACGCGCTGCAAAGTGGCTGCAAGAGGCCGTAGGCGTTACCGCTGATGGCGCTATCGGTTCCGGTACTTTGGCTGCTGTTGCGGCTTTTGACGTACAAGAACTAATTAAAGCGTACAACGATAAACGCCTCGGCTTTTTGCAAAGCCTGCCTACGTTTGGGACGTTTGGGAAAGGCTGGACAATTCGCGTTGCTTCCGTGCAAGCTGCCGCTTCGGAACTGGCTTAGGGCAATTCTCTGGTGGCACGACTACACACCACACGGCGCTAAGATATTTTTGCGTCCCACGGGTCTGCCATCGATCAATGTAAGCGTCCGGCATCGTTTTAAGTAAGCTGCTAATTGTGTGTTGCGGTGCTTGGGTTATTGCGTGAATCTGTGCGGCTGTTAGACCATCAGGGTATTGGCGCAAGGCTGCGCGGACTATTTTGTTATAGCTATACATTAACTGTTCTTCTCTTTTAATTTGGCTTCAATGGCTCGGGCGATTGCAATATCAGCAGCAAAATCTCGATAAGCAATGTTGTAATGCTTGTCGTTAATGTTTACGACTTCCTCATCCGTCAGCCCTACCCACGGGCGCTGAGGCCCCATTGTTTTCCCGTCAGCGACACGCTTTACTTGCCCGGCATCCCAAGCGCGGTAGAACTCTTCTTCAAATCCGTCTTTACAGTTCATGTGTTCTTCTCCTTGAGGACGGACTCCGCACTTATTGCTGCTTGGAGTTTGGTTAAGCAAGACTGGTTGATTGCCGAAAAATCTTGCTCATCCAGCCCTACCCACGGGCGCTGGGGTGGGAAGGTGAAATTCGCAACCATTTGGTGATGGTGATGTATCTCGCCGCACTTGTTGCAAACACAATCGCAAGCAGTAAGGTAGTTGCATCCTTTGCGAGGAATGCCTTTGCATTGATACGCCACAGGCTCCTGCGCTGTTTCCAATTCTTCAATACGCTTTGCCATGCGCTGCATTTCCTCAACCAGCACGGCTTCGGTGTTGTAGTCGGGTTTGAATTGGTCATGCGCTGTCTGTTCCAAGGCTTGTCGGATGATTGTTCTAGCCTCTGCATATTTGTAATCTTCCAACGCCTCAAGCGCCAGCTTCAATGCTTCGTCTTTAGTCATGTGTTCTTCTCCTTGAGGACGGACTCCGCACTTATTGCTGCTTGGAGTTTGGTTAAGCAAGACTGGTTGATTGCCGAAAAATCTTGCTCATCCAGCCCTACCCACGGGCGCTGGGGTGGCTGTGCTAAGGCTTCTTTGATGGCGGTGGATGCTGGCAATGCGTGGTCTGTGTATGCTTTGAAAGATGAATCCCACAACCTTTGATGAAAAACATTTGTTGTCGGCCTTGCACCACGTTCTGCTAGTTCATCACGAATCGCAAGCAACTCTGTAGTCACTTTTTCCAGCGCCTCAAGCGCCAGCTTCAATGTTTTGTCTTTGGTCATGTGTTCTTCTCCTTGAGTTTGGCTTCAATGGCT
>TBL_comb48_EPIDRAFT_1000534_pt1 | contig 29568 bp, 31 predicted proteins | sample TroBogEpilimnion_37_FD_10681 | JGI IMG/M metagenome (IMG submission 10681) | reverse complement strand
AAAACCATAAGTTTTGATACGCTAGATGAAACCAACGAAAATACGCGTAAAATATTTACAGTAGGCATACTGGTAGATGGCGAAATGGTTGCAAGCGGCACTGCTTACAACAAAAAAGAAGCCGGACAAGTGGCTGCACAAAAAGCTATTGCACAATTACAAATTCCTTAAACTTATGCTGCCTCTTCCGACACGTGTAGGGTATGATAGATGCGATGCGCCATAGGTGCTAAAACAATGCCAATGTTAGTAATAAAGGCCACCCCACTAAATAACGCATAAAAAGATGAAAATAATTTACCTACGGTGCTTTTAATTTCTACTACAGGCCCCATACCGCTTAATATCATAGAGGCATTATGCAATGCGTCTATCCATTTAATATTATCGGTATAATGATAACCTAAAATACCTATGGACAGGCAAATTACTAGCAAACCTGTTGCCACAAAAAGGTTCCATAGCATGCGCTTTAAAAATGCAGATGTAGAGACTAGGGGCTGATTCTTTTTTTCGTACATGGGGTTAATTCTAACACTAAAATAATGCAAATAAGCAAAGCTGGCTACAATTAAAAACTAGTGGCATTTAAAATGCTCAAAAGGTTCTTTACAATCTAGACAGCGGTATTGCGCTTTGCAAGAGGTAGCCCCAAATTGAGAAACCAATTGTGTGTTGATGCTGTTACAACGCGGGCATAATACAACAGGCTCCTCAAACAGCCCCATAATATGGCTGGATTTTTGTACCGGTGGTGCAATGCCATATTGCTGCAATTTTACTTTGCCTGCTTCGGTCATCCAATCGGTTGTCCAGGCAGGACTGATTTGGTGAATAACCTCAATATTTTTAATGCCATTACCCAAAAGTGCCATTTTTATTTGCATAGCAATTACATCCATAGCAGGGCAACCGCTATAGGTAGGGGTAATGTATACTTGCACCAATTGTTCCTCTTCGTTTACCAACACATCCCGCACAATACCTAAATCTAATATGGTAAGTACCGGCACTTCGGGGTCGGTTACGGTGCTAAGTATATGGTATATTTGTTCACTACTTACCATTGCATATTAGGATAAGCCCTTTGCATAAATTGCAGTTCGGCCAGCACATAACCCAAATGCTCGCTGTGGGTGCCTACTTTGCCGCCTTGTTGCATCCATGTTGCATGGGGCACTTGTAAGGTAGCCTCAGTAATAATAGCATTAACCTTTTTAAGCCAAGCTGTTTTAAGGTCATCAATAGCTACACCATAACCATCTGCAAGCGCCATTTCATCAGCTGCCGATGGTATAAATAATTCGCCGGTAAATGCCCATAAATCATTGATAGCCTGCTGTATTTTATCATGACTTTGGGATGTCCCATCTCCTAAGCGTATTACCCACTCACTGCTCCAACGAAGGTGGTAAGTAACCTCTTTCAGCGATTTTTGCGCAATGGCAACAATAGTAGCGTCGTTGCTTTTTAAGAGTGCCGTATAATACAAATAATTAAACGCATCGTAAAAAAAAGATCTGGCTATGGTATAGGCCCAATCTTTATTAGGTTGCTCTACAAGCAATACGTTTTTAAAGTCCCAAGCATCGCGTAAAAATGCTAAATCATCTTCTTGTAGGGCTTGTGCTGCACTAACTTTGGTTTGTAAGGCAGTAGATGTAAATAATATATTTTTTTGTTCCGCGGGTAAAGTATTATAGAGGTCCGCCGCATATTGGTATAGGCTGCGTGCTTGACCCAAATGATCCAGCGACATATTGGTTAGGGCAATATCCTGCTCTAATATGGGGCCGTGGCCACACCATTCGCTTAGGCGATGCCCAATGATAAGGGCATTATCGGCCATTTGTAAAAGGGTATTTATTTTATAACTAAGGTGCATGTGTATAAATAAGGCAGTGGTAAAAAAATGGTAGCGTATGCTTTACATATGCTTAAGCTCATCGGGTAAATCGTAGAAAGTGGGGTGACGATAAATTTTATCGTTAGCCGGTTCAAACAATGCAGCAGATTGGTCGGGCTCCGAAGTATGAATATAATTGCTTTCCACCACCCAAATACTAACCCCTTCCATACGGCGGGTATATACATCGCGTGCATTTTCTATCGCCATTTGTGCATCTGCAGCATGCAGGCTGCCCGCATGTTTATGATCTAGGCCCGCTTTGCTGCGTATAAACACCTCCCACAAAGGCCATTCTTGTTTTGTAGTTTTATTTTCCATTTAATTAGGTTATGCTGTCTGTAATGTTTTTTCTTTACGTTCCTTACGCTTAGTGCTGTAAGCCAGGGCAGCTTCACGCACCCATGCGCCCTCATCCCACGCTTTTTTGCGCGTTTCTAAACGTTCTTTATTACAAGGGCCATTACCGGCAACCACATTCCAAAATTCGTCCCAATTAATGGCGCCAAAATCATAGTGGCCACGTGCTTCATTCCATTTCAAATCCTTATCCGGAATGGTCAGACCAAGTATTTTAGTTTGTTCGGTGCTTACATCCACAAATTTTTGTCGCAACTCATCGTTGGTAAAACGCTTAATCCGCCATTTTAGGCTAAGCTCAGAGTTAGGGCTGTTATCGTCCGATGGGCCAAACATCATTATAGAAGGCCACCACCAACGGTTAAGGGCATCTTGGGCCATTTTCTTTTGTATTGCTGTGCCACGGCTTAGTGTAAGCATAATTTCAAAACCTTGGCGCTGATGAAAACTTTCTTCCTTACACACACGCACCATGGCACGGGCATAAGGCCCATAAGAAGTACGGCAAAGGGGCACTTGGTTCATAATAGCAGCACCATCTACCAACCAGCCTATCGCGCCCATATCGGCCCAGGTAAGTGTGGGGTAATTAAAAATAGAAGAATACTTAGCTTTTCCACTATGCAATTGGTCCAGCATTTCATCACGGCTAATGCCTAATGTTTCGGCAGCACTGTATAAATATAGCCCGTGACCGGCTTCGTCTTGCACCTTGGCCAAAAGCACCGCTTTGCGGCGTAAATTAGGCGCGCGGGTTATCCAATTACCTTCCGGTAGCATACCTACAATTTCGCTATGCGCGTGTTGCGAAATCTGACGAATCAGTGTTTTCCTATATTCGTCGGGCATCCAATCGCGGGGCTCAATGGCAATATCATTTTTAATCTTTTCTTCAAAAGATGCGGCACCTGTGCTAAGGGACATATAAATTCTATACTTGTTTCAATACAAATATAAGCTATATAGGGCAGTTGCAGATGCGGTATATATAGTATTTGATTATGTTTCTATTGAAGCTAATAGTTATAAACTATAAAATGGCATAAGTGTTAATGGGCAAGGCCGTTTTATAGCATGTATTCGTAGTGGCGTTTTGGCATAGGCTAGCTTATAAGGTCGTTTAAATATTTAATGCTGGCAGGTGCCATTTGGGTAATAGTGTGCATATGCTTTTTCTATAAAATCAGCACCCATGGCACGGTAATTAAACGGTGTAAATGCAATTACCAAATAATCGTATTTAGTAAGCGCTGTTGCCCAATCGTAACCATCCATTTTACTCCATGTATGTTCTTTATAATTTACTACCTCATTAAATAAACTCCAAAACTCAAACTTATCAAAGGATTGATAGAAGTATGCTACATCTACCATTTTTAATGCATAACTATCGCCAAGTAATACAAGGTTTAGTTTTTTACCGCTTGTAGCAGTCATAGGTTTATAAGCAGGGTAGGCACCTAATTCATGGGCTATTGGAAAAATTAAATTTAATTCAGAGGCAACATCATCATCCCCATTTTGTAAATGATAACTATGGGTAACAGGGCCCCATTCAGGAATGGGCACCTCTATTTTAGCATCGTTTTGCAAAAATCTTCTTAAGCTATCGGCACAAAGCATAGTACCATAGGTGGTAAAGTGTACTCCTTGCTTGTTGAAAAGCTTTTCCTTACAACTGTGCTTAAGGCTCACGAACCACTTATCAAAATCAAGATATTTGATGCCTAAAGAGTCATAGTATTTTTTGAAAACACTGTCGTTAGTAGGCCCCGGAGTTTTTAGGTAGCTATCCGGAAAATATTCAGGAAAAAAAGATGCCTTGCTAGGACTAAAAACCATTACTAGTTTTATATGTAGCCTGTTTAAGGTATCCTGTATGGCTTTTAGCTCAAGTGTTTTTTTAAACAAACTATCATATCCCAGAAAATCAGCTCCAATATATGCATCAGTATAAGGATATTGAAAAAGATAATTGTCTTTTCCTTTAATGGTCCAGCCGGCATGGCATAAATTGAAAAAGGAATAGTCTATTTGCTCCACAGGTCTAACCAGCCAAGGCCTATTGGGTACATGATCATTCAAATATTTTTCAGTTTGGTTTTGGTAAGTACCATCCCACCAGGTGGCCCAATGTAGTTGGGTATATGTTGCAGATTCACTAAAACCAATCAGCCGTTTTATATGCAAAACTTGGTTGTTGAAATTGATGAATGCCATCAAAAACAAAGCCATGAAGCTAAATAAAATGATATGTTTTACGCGTTGATACAAGCTAAAATCTAAAATAAATAAAAGGGTTAAAGGTACTAATAGTTATATACCCTGCACTTAACCACAACAAGCAAAAGCAACAAGAGGCCAATGCTATTGTGGCTGGCATGGAACGATTGCCAAAGAAAACTTTATCCTGAATGTATTTTCCTAAATTGGGTATAGTGAAGAACGAAAAAATAGTTGCAATAAGCGTTATTATTAACCATTGCTTATTGGGCACCCAATAATGTTTAGATACAGCATGATAAGTAAACATAACCTTTATATACTGTACAGAACTAGACCAATGCTCTAACTTGAAAAATACCCAACCTATAAGCACTACCGGAAAGGTATAGCACACAGCAAACTGTTTTAATTTATTTAGGAACTTTTGCAGAAAAATTCTTTCTACTACCAAAAAAAAGCCGTGGTAGGCACCCCAAATAATAAAACCCCAAGCAGCACCATGCCAAAGGCCGGAAGCCAAGAAAACAATCCAAAGATTGAAATAGAGTTTAAACTTATTATTCACGCGGTTGCCACCCAAGGGTATGTATAAATAATTGCGCATCCAATTGCCTAAACTAATATGCCAACGGCGCCAAAAATCGGTAATGGAAGTAGCGGTATAGGGGTTATTAAAATTTTCGGGGATGCGGAAGCCCATAATTTGAGATAAGCCTATGGCCATATCGGAATAACCGGAAAAGTCGAAATAAATTTGGAAGGTATAGCTTAATGCGCCACACCAGGCACTAAAGGTGTCTAAATCTGCATGGCTTAATGAAAATATGTTTGTAGCAGCCTGCCCCAGTACATTGGCTATCATTACTTTTTTCGCCAAGCCTATACAGAAGCGGTAAAATCCTTGTAGCCTATTATCAATAGTTTCAAATTGAGTATGGTCATAAATTTGATCTGCAAAATCGTGAAAGCGAATAATAGGACCTGCTATTAGCTTGGGGAAGAAAATAATGTATAATTGATAGTCCCAAAACTTTTTAAGCGGCGGGTGTACGTTTTTATATACATCTACCACATAAGTAATAGTCTCAAAGGTGTAAAAAGATATGCCAATAGGTAATATTAAGTTTACCCATGGTATGGGGGCCATGCCTAAATGGTGCATGACTTCATTTATATTGGTGATGAAAAAGTTGCAATATTTAAAATAGAAAAGCAAGCCTAAGTTTACTGCTAAAGAAATGCACAAGTAGAACAAGCGTTTGTGCTTATTCTTTTGTGCATATATAAGGCGAACCAAATAAAAATCGAGTATAGTGGTGCCAAGTATTACAAAAATAAAGCGCGGTGCTCCCCAGGCATAAAAGCAAATACTGCTAAATAGTATCCATGTATTTTTAAAACGTGAAGACAATAAAAAGTACACCAGCAAAAAGACAGGCAAAAAATAAAATAAAAAAATTATGCTGCTGAAAACCATTAGCTCTAGAGGTGCTGCTTATTGGGTATGCTTAAAAATATAAAAAAATAGGGTACTTTTTATAGGAATCCTATCGAAGCAGTAGAATCGATANGGCTATGCGGTAGGTAGATATAATATACTTTGTAGCCGCTATCCGAAGCTGCATAGGTAGTTGCCTGCTCTATAGTACAAATATCTAACACCTCAACAAAAGTAGAAAAGCGGGAATGATCCGAAAAGTGAAAGTCTATACCATGTATAGTGTCTTTATTATTTAATAGTTCCCTAATATAAATTTGCCCAAATTTTAATTTTATTTGGTCGGTGCATGTATCGCCTGTAAAGGTAACTGTAAGGTATTGCCGTTTGGGGATATGCCAATAATGATTTACCCCTTCCTTGTACCAATACAATTCTATTAAGTGGAGCTTTGGTTTGCTTAGTATGCCCAAACAAATGAAAGCAATAATAAATAAAACAGATAAACCGGCAAAAATTACCGGTAGGCGAAACGGCTTAGGAATTGGCATACAAACATTTAAAGATAAGACGGGAAATTGTATAGAATGCATAAAATGGGCTCCGGCTATTTATACAAATGCTTTAAATAGTAAAACACCTATAAAATGAAATATAAGGTTCTCACTATATTTTATTGCTCAATCCTTATGTTCAAAACGCNGCAACTTTTCTTGGTAATTTTTAAAATAAATAGCCTTTGTTTCATCAGNTAATAGCGACTTGCCGATCATCTGTTCTACTTTATCGGTATGACTTAGCATTTCGTTAAGAATTCGTTCAGCGCGAATTTCCATAATGCCTATTCTATTTGCAAATTCTAAAAAATGTAATCTTCCAAAATATCCATATTTTTTATAGGATGGTGTTTCAATATCTCCATGAAACAAATCTAATGCAGTATCAGCTTCGTTTGGAGTATGTATAACCGTACTCATGAGGTCGTATGCAGCAGTAAGCCCATAATCCCCGGTTTCGGTTCGTATAAGCGAGAAGTTTTTCATATGGGCATCACCATTTGAAAACAAGTAATTAAACAATACTACGCTATAAAATATTTCTAAATTAGGCATGTATGCAGCTACATATCTTCTTATTAATTTGCCTATATCTTCATAGCTACCATCATACTTATAATGCTCCCCATTACTTTCTTTAGTGCTACCACTTAATTGCGCAAAGTCTTCTTGCTGGTATTTAGTTCCATCCGGCTTTATGTCAAATCTGCGGGTCAAATAGGCAGGTTGCATTCCCTCATAATATATTAGGGCATTTGCTGCTGTTGGTATTTTAAATACCTGCGCTGCAATTTGCATGGTCAAATGTTCGTTTTCAGGGGCTTGGTCCGGAAATGTAATAGGAGATGTTGGAATAGGTTTCAATATATATTGTCCATTTTTTTCTGCCAATTGCAACACATTTTCATGTAGCCTTAACGAGTATTTTAGTTGAACACCCGAAATGGACAGTCTCTTTACTTGCTCATGGAATGTTTTTATATGCGCACCATCAGTTGCAGCAAATGGAAGTATAGGGGATACTCTTTTTCTGTCAAAAAGTTTTTTTCTACAATTCAAACAGTATCCTCTTACACCTTCTTTATAACACCCTAAACAATTCATTGCTTTCATAATTATATTACGCTTCTTTAACGGCAATTGCACCAATTGTATTTTCTCCGCTTGTTTTTAATAAACGAGTAAAATCATCAGCCTCATCTATTTTTAATAACCTGCATTGCACATCTTTATTTACACCCTCCGCTAGTAGCCCATAAAAAAATGCAAACAAAACATCCGATTCATATTCCTGCTTTTCCTTAGGTAGGGTTAAACTTATAGCTGGTTTTCTGGAATCCGAAAAATAGCGTTCTTCATACCTGAATCTATATTTTCCGGCTGCTTTTTCAATATAACCGGCTATTTCCCCATTATTATATACAATTCCTTTTTGCATCAGTCAGTTTTTCTGATTTGTACAATAATTTCCATTCCTAAAACATTACATATTTTATTCCATGTTTCAAATGACGGATTGCCATTTCCTTGTTCTAAATTATATATAGAACGTACCGTAACTCCACTCATCTCAGCTAAATCCTCTTGGCGAAGTTTTAATTGAGCCCTTCTTTTTGTAATCTGTTCTCCAATACTTTTTAAATCCATAACAGAAATTTATTTCCGATTTTAATCAAAATTACAAAAAATGAGACAAATAAATAATAAAAGTGGAATTATAATTCTATAACAACATAAATAAAATGTAAAATATCTGTTATTGCTCATGAAGTGGAATTATATTGCTGAAAGCATTAGTATAATTATACAAAAAAAAGCGCAGCACTCTCGCACTCCGCTCTCACTCTGTTTTAATGGGCCCACCAATACGCTAAAAAATGTATATGTATTTTTTTCTTTTTACGGGCTTTGTACGCCCTGCAAGTATTTTATCCATGTAGCTTGTTGCTGAGCATACACTCGCATACATGGGCAGGTATAGCAAACTGCCACCTTTACGCCGGCTTATTAATTAATTTTGGTAATTAAGGCGTTAATGTAATCCCATAAAATAAGCCTACTTTGCAATGCATCATTTATGGCATTTGTAGCCTCCATCCACTTGATGCTATCATTTCCACATAATTCACTGGTCATTTGATAGCCAAGCTGTGAATGATGATCACCATCTATTTCAATATGCCGCTCAAGGTAATACTTAAACTTCGTAAGGGTGGCACCTTTACTATTTTTTAAACTATTAACAAAAGTCATAAACATTCCGGGTATTAGATCTTCTCTGCCAAAGGTAAATACTGCTGCTTGTACATGAATTTTACCGCTATAAATCGTATTAAATGTATTGGCTATAAACTGCGCCACGCCTTCGCTAACATTTGCTCTTATCATAGAATTATTAACACTTTCGCCACTTTTAATTAAAGATGTAAAGTGCTCTATTTTAGATACGGAAGCTTCGGCTTGCTTCATTGCTTCCAAATACATTTCAAAATGGCTCATTCGGGTTCCATTCTCATCTACATCAGATTCTTCGCCTATTACAATTTCATTAATGAGATACCTGGTTGTGGCACTGCCAACAGGAAGCCATGGAATGCTTGTGCAGGTAAGGTTTATTTGCAGTGTTTTTAATAGCGACATAAAATCCCAAACTGCAAATACATGGTTTTGCATAAATACCTGCAATTGGGTCATAGAATTTATATTAGAATAAAGTTGGTGCTTAATCAGCTTTTCTTTTGTTGTAAAGATTTCCTCTTTCAAACGCTCAATGTTGTATATCATAACAGCGAAAATAGTTTTCAATTGGAATATGATTTATAATAAAGCTAAATAGCCATATAAGGCTATAATTATAACAACCTAGCTTGCCGGGATTGTAGATAATATTTAAGAATTTAACGACCCAAATGCATTTTATAGCCAGCCCTTAAGGTACCGCTAGTATAATTAATTAAAAAAGCGAACCACTCTCGCACTCCGCTCTCACTTTCTATTAGCGGGCCCACCAAAATTTCAACCTACCCCGATAATTATCGGGGACCTGATTATGAGTCAGCCAAGAAAGGCTCATTTTTGATGATAAAAACACACTTTTTGAAGCCTTTCAACCCTTGCCCAATAAGCTTTTGGTAAAATTATTTGATTATTTTTTACACCTACAATAGGAATTAAATGAAAAGCAATGAAGTTGTGTCAGAAAAAATTTATTGCGAGTGTTATTGCGACAAATTTTATTTCATTTAGTCTGCATTAAATTATTTATTTAAATTATACATTTAAAGCTAATTTTGACACAACCATAAAAGCTAATTATTAGTGAACATTAAAAGCTAATTTTGACGCAACATTAAAAGCTAATCATTATATTTGCACATAAATATGGCAACACCTTCTCAAAAACTGGCAGAATCGCTTGAATTTCTTAATAAGCTTCAAAAAGAAGGTTTTATTGCTATACAATCAAATCAATTAACACGCCTGCATAGAGAGCGACTGGTTCGCAGTGGATTTCTTGAGGAAGTAATGCGAGGTTGGTATATTCCATCCAGGCCAGATGGCCAACCTGGCGAAAGTACTGCTTGGTTTGCGTCATTCTGGCATTTCTGTGAAGAATATTTAAAAGAACGCTTTGGAGAGGACTGGGGTTTATCACCAGAGGATTCAATTAAACTTCATGTAGGTAATAGGACAGTTCCTAAGCAACTGCTTGTTCGCTCACCGAAAGCAAGAAATCAGCTAACTTCATTACTTCACGGAACATCTATATTTGAGATACGAGCTGCTTTGCCGAAAAAAAATGAAGTTTCAATCGATCAGGACGGGTTAAGATTATTTTCATTGCCAATAGCACTCATAAATTGTTCTCACGATTTTTACCAGAGAAATCCGACAGATGCCAGAGCTGCTTTAGCTATAATACGTGATGCTTCCGAAGTATTAAATCATCTTTTAAAGGGAGGGCATAGCACAATAGCCGGGCGACTTGCTGGAGCTTTCCGAAATATTGGAAGAACCCGAATAGCGGATGATATTTTAGAAGGAATGCGTGCTGCTGGATACACTGTACGGGAAAATGATCCATTTAATGAGAAAAGCTCGGTTACTTTTTCAATAAAAGAACGTTCACCATACGTTAATCGCATACGTTTAATGTGGAATAATATGCGCCAACCAATAATTGATGTGTTTCCCAAAAGTCCTGGATTGCCGGGTGACGTTAATGCTTACATGAAACAAGTGTCAGACAACTATGTACACGATGCCTATAATTCATTATCAATTGAGGGTTACCGTGTCAGTACTGAACTTATTGAGCGTGTACGGAGTGGGAAATGGAAGCCGGATTTGAACGAAAACGATCATAAAGATAGGGATGCAATGGCTGCAAGAGGGTATTGGCTTGCTTACCAAGCAATACAAAAAAGTATTATCAATATATTAAATGGTGATAATCCGGGAGAAGTTGTAGATAAAGAACATAGTATTTGGTATCGGGAAATGTTTGCACCAAGTGTAGCAACAGGGATATTAAAACCTGCTGATCTTGCGGGCTATCGTAATCATCCAGTATATATCCGTCACTCCATGCATGTGCCGCCAAATGTTGATGCTGTGAGAGATTTAATGCCAACTTTCTTTGAACTTCTTACAAATGAAAAGGAACCTGCAGTCCGTGTTGTACTCGGGCATTTTATATTCGTTTATATTCATCCATATACTGACGGGAATGGAAGAATTGGCCGTTTTCTTATGAATGCAATGTTAGCCTCTGGTGGTTATCCTTGGACCGTTGTACCCCTCGCTCAACGGGATGGATATATGAAAGCCTTAGAAAAGGCCAGTGTGGAACAGCATATTGTACCCTTTACCGAATTTCTTGCTCAGTTAGTACAAAAGACAACAAGCTAATAAATCTATAGTGCGTGATTTCAAAAAATCTGGCAAATAGAGATGGGTACTACTGATTCATAACCTAATGATTCATGTTTGAAGAAAAGTGTCAATAGAATTAACAATGCTAAGTATTGTGTAATAATTTAAAAGCTTAATAATTACAGACTCGCTTTAATTCTTGCAATAAACGTAATTTCAGATTTTGTATAAATTTCATTGGAAATTGGCTGGGCCATTTTTTAATTCCAAAATGATAAATAATTCTTTAAGAGAAATTAGGTTTTTTGACCTAGAATAACTCCTTGTTTATCAATTGTTTAAAAAAGTGGGCCCACTAGGAATAAATCATATTGTATCAAGACACACAAAAACAAACAAAAATCAATACAGGATTGACTTTTGAAATTATTACGAGGTTCGTTAATGTTTGTATTTATTCGTATTTATACGCAAGCCACCGCCACCTTTCCGCCACCACCTCCTATTTAGAATTATTTAGTGGTGGAACTTCGCCGAATTCTTGCCTATATTCTTCCAACATCTTTTCTTCTAATTCCTTTGGACTTGGATATTCTATTACACCAACATAAATGGTTTCAATTGTAAACTTATTTCTTAACAATTCAATCTCTTTCAAATTTAAAGCCCCACTATGTCCAGTTGATTTATAATTGGGCTTCATTACTCTTTTAAACATTTGTAATCTTTCCTCAAAAGTATCGCTTGTTTGACCTATATATAATCGTCCTTCACAATCAATATCTAAAACACGACTAATTGGTATGGCACCATGCTCATTACGTGCAAATATCACATAAACACCTATTTTGTTTGAAAGTTTAGGTGGTAGAATAGGATTTTTATTAATAGGATATTTAACCATAACTATAAAGCCGGAGCATGATTTTTACCATCGGGATTTTTGGAGCAATAGGAAGCAGTTAAGGACGAAAGGGTTGAATGCTTTGAACCACAATACTTACATGTGTATTGTGATTTTTCGGAACCTTCATATAAGGCGTGATTTTTACCACTAGGATTTTTAGAACAATATGAAGCCGTTAAAGAAGATACGCTCGTATGTTTTGAGCCGCAATACTTACAATAATAATTTGCCATGGTAGAAAAAATTTGGTGATTAATTGGTTATTAAATTATATCTAAAATTAATAATAAAGACTGGAAATAAGCAATTATTTAAGCCCGAAAATTATTGGAAAAAAAGAGTTAATACTCCGTAATTAGATACATTTAATTACCAATCATAAAATCTTTAAATTGCTATAAATTTATTGCATGAAAGAAAAAATAATTGCTGAGTTTAAAAAAGAATTTGGCTTCATTTCAGACAAATTTGAATTCTTGGATTTGCTTGGTAATGGATCACCGATGGACTCGGAAACAATTGAATACTTGAAACTTCCTAGTGATGCTTATAATGTTGTTTGGCATCCTGGCGTATATTTTTTTATTGGGAATAATTCTGTTTATCGTGTTGGTGTAAGTATGGTAAATAGCAGAGCAAGAGTTATGCAACATCTGGAAGCATGCACTTCAAAAAATGGAATAGGAATTTGGGATATTGATAAATTTGATGATAAATCTATACTATTGATTAATGTAAAGGATAAAAAGGATAGACATTGGCTGTTAGCAATTGAAGCATACTTTGAGCAATCTTTGAAACCATTAATTGGTGCAGATAGAATAGGTTGAAAACATAAAAGCAGATATTATTTCTAATAAAAAAAATGGAATATAAAAAAACCGAAGTTTATAAATATCTTGAAGCAGTAAATCTGTATCTAAAGGGGGACTTAAATTCATTTCATAAAGTATGTGAAGAAATTGAAAAATTGAAGGAACCTTTTGACTTAATCCCATCTAATAGTGCAATCACCTTTAGCCTTTCGCCTCGCATATTGGAATATGTTACCACTTCAATAGAAACTACAAGTGCGGTTGGAAAATTGTTTGATTATGAAACGACACCAGCAATACCCTTAAAAGGCCGATTAACTATTCCAATTGCTACCACTTTATTTGCGGTTGCTGATATAGTTGGTTATTTGTTGCGTAATATAGGGAGAGCAAAAGATACAAAAGATAATATAGCCGAGTTTTTTAAAGATAAATTAATAGATGAAAATGAAATAAAGGTATTGGTAAAAGTTTGTCGGCATGGAATAGACCATAGTTTTTTTCCAAAACTAGGAGTAGGAATATCTTATCTTAAAAAAAATGGAACTGAAAAAATGTTTCATTTAGAAAATGAAATGCTGGTGCTCAATGTTAATGCTATGGAAAAAATTGTTATTGAAAAATTAATGCAAATAATGTCTGGAAAGTATGGCAATTTTGAATTAATGAATAAACGTTTTAAGAAACTCCTAGAAGAGGATGAAGATTTTGAAAAACTTGTTAGTTCCGTTAAGTCAAAATTGAAAAAGTAAAAAGACGTTTGCTATATGATATATCTTTTAGATTTAAGGTGGGTTGATAATTTTTATGATGCCTTTGTTCACCTCGTAACTCCAGTCCTAGTTAATGATACACAGGAGGCAAATTTATTTTATAATGAACTTATTGCTGGACTAAAAAGGAAAAATGTAGGTTTGCTTAATTGTTGCTATTACAGAATTGATGATACAGATGAACATATGCAGAATGGACTTGACTATATTAATTTTCAGAGGCAATTAGCAACCGCTACAATGAGAATTGAGCCATATGTTTTAGAAAAACCTGACCAAACAAAATCACTTGCAGAAAACTTGATTGAGAGATTTTTTGTAGGTGAAAATTCAACTGCCAAAATTGCCAAAAAATATGAAATACCAGTAAGGGCTTTAGACAGGGAAACTCGCAATCCTGTCAGTAAAGAAATGTTCTATTTTTCCATAGAACATTTGATTACTTCTATATAATTAAATTCAAATAATGCTGTAACTATCCCTACTACTATACCGCCTAACCTTACCATCAGCGAGCGTCACATTTAAGAAGTTGCCTGCCCATAAGGCGTTCTTAACTGGCATCGCAAAGGTTAAACTGGTATAGTTGTCTTTTGAAGAATATAGTTTTATCATTTTGCCCTCAATCTTAATAACGCCGAAAGTTGAGTATTTAATATCCCATGTCATATTGTTATTGATTTAGTTTTTATACTCGTAATACTTACCATTAATAAAAATTGCTTTTACTCCCATACTCTCGCAAATTCTCATTATCCCTATTGCTGTAAGATTATTAGCATCTTCTACTTTAAATTAACAAAAAAAAACAACTACATTTAGAAATGTTTTACGGCAATATTATAGCTTGTATTTATAATTTTTACGGTAGGTTTAAAAACGAGGCACCTTATTCTCGTGCTATCGGTTATGTGATTTTTTGTCAGATGACACATTTTTTTTTAATTTCAGCTTTAATTAAAACATATTGTAATTTGGATATTTTAGCATGGATTCCTAATAATTTTGTTTTATTATTTCTTTTTTCTATTTGGTGTTTTTTTATGTTAAATTATTTCCCCAAAAAAAAGGTAGAATTATTTATTGAAAAGTTTAATCAAAAAACAAAAATTGAAAAAATAATATGGGGTGTAATTTCAATAGGGACTTTAATTGTTCCGTTTATCTTTGTGTATTCTTTGTATACAAAATAAGTGCATTTGATTTGTTGTTTTATTTTTAAATTTATATTTAAATAATGTGTTTAAAAATAAATAATTTAAAAGTATGGTAAGTTCTTTCTTCTTGCTGCTTGATTGTAATTTTCATATTCTTACGCATTTATTAATCGCCTTACTTGTTCGGGTCCGAAATTGCTGCCCCTTGATGTTTTAAATCCTGCTTCATTTAGTTCTATTGCTATTTCTCTTAATGACTTGCCGTTTTTATGTAGCAGATTTACAACCTTTCTTGCTTTTTGGTTGTTTGGGTTGCTCTGTGCTATTTGTTGTAGTTTAATTGTGCCCAGTTTTCTCGCTTGCTCTGTAAAGTTTTCAGGTGTTCCCAATTTCTTACCCCTTGCTTTTAGAGCAGTAAGAGCGGAGCGGGTCCTATCTGCTATACGCTGGCGTTCCCATTGAGCGAGAGCCCCAAATATGCTAATTGTTAATTCGTTTGCATCGGGCATATCGCAGCAAATGAACTTAACTTTTGTATCCATCAGCGTAGATATGAAAGTAAGGTTGCGGGACAATCTATCAAGTTTAGCAATTACAAGCGTAGAGTTCGTTTGCTTTGCTATATCAATTGCTTTTATAAGTTCGGGGCGAAAATCGTTCTTACCGGTTTCTATGTCTGTAAATTCAGCCAGTAAGGGCTTATTATTCAAAAATGATAAAACGGCTGCTTTCTGTGCTTCCAGTCCTAAACCGGAATTACCCTGCCTTGAAGTTGAAACCCTGAAATATGCTATAAATCCTTCCATAAGGCCAACCTACGGAGGTTCTGTCACATTTCGGAATCCCACGATTACAAATTGTGGCAGGTCTTAATTATTGAGTATTTTTGTATTATCCTGACGATTCCAATCTTTGTAGTTAATGCGACATAATGCTTATATATTAATTTTCATAATAATAACAGCCTGTATTATTGTGGGATGCCGACAATCGGTTGATGGAATAATTATAGGTGGTAATCTATACGAAATGCAAACACTTTCCGATAACAGGAAATTATGTAGTATCATTAAACGAACATTAAATAAAGATCAGCATGCATTAGTAGAATTAACTGATTACTGGTGTGGTGGTGCGTCTGGTTGTTATGATCTTGGGTATATACTCACGCAAATAATTTATAAAGTCGGCGAAAAAGAATTTATTAATCTTATTCAAGGATTGCCGAAAAACAAAAAACAAGAACTATTGAGTTTAATAGGTGCTGGGCTTGAATATGGTGACAATAATTATGATGGCAAGATGGACGACACCACGATTGAAGTGGCTTTTCCTTCCCTTAATAAAGCATTAAATGAATAACTATTACCGAAAGTGTTTCACTAAATTAAGCAATATGCAAATTTCATTCCAACGGGCCATTTGAAACTTGAATTTTGGCTTGTTTTAACTTGATTTGCATATATTTTATTAGTTATAGGATTTGAAGCATGTATATCTATGCTATCATTATTACGAAGTGTAATTGATGCCATAAATCCCCGTCTTGATAATTCAGCAGCAACAAAATACTCACCTGCTATTCCTGTAATTCCTTTTGATAACTTATCGTCAGAAACAATCATAGGGTTATTATTTATAATTATGTGAAGCGTAAATGAAGATAAATGCAAATATAATCACCGCCACCTTTTCATTTTTAGAAAAACAAAACCCGCTCTGGGAGCGGGTTTTGTGAATTGTTAGTGGGCCCACTAGGATTTGAACCTACCCCGATAATTATCGGGGACCTGATTATGAGTATCTGCTCTTTAGCTTGGCAATTATTTCGGGATATTGTCGGAGGTTTTGAATGTATTTTTTGCTCTTCATGTTTTTGATGTGTTTTTCTATTTTCATGGCTTGGCTCAAAGAATCGCAATCAAAATCAAAGAAGAGCACCCAGTCATCAGCCTTAGCAGTGTATTTATTATCATAATAGTGGTTAAGGTGCCTGGAATAACGCTCTTGAACACTAACACTCGTAGCACCAATGTAGTAGCTATCAAGCAAAGGGCTATATAAAATGTATACTGAAGCCATAAAAAAAAGCGGAGCACTCTCGCACTCCGCTCTCACTCTTTGTTTGTGGGCCCACCAGGACTTGAACCTGGGACCACCTGATTATGAGTCAGGTGCTCTAACCAACTGAGCTATAGGCCCGGTAGCATTACTGCCAAAATCTTTATTCTCTCATCCATTTGAACCTATCCCGATCTTTATCGGGAACCTGATTATGAGTCAGGTGCTCTAACCATCCCGAAGACTATCGGGAGAGCTATAGGCCCGGTAGCATTACTGCCAAAATCTTTATTCTCTCATCCATTTGAACCTATCCCGATCTTTATCGGGAACCTGATTATGAGTCAGGTGCTCTAACCATCCCGAAGACTATCGGGAGAGCTATAGGCCCGGTAGCATTGCTGCCAAAAACGGATTGCAAATGTATACGTTTTTTATAAAAAACTAAAATTGTATTCTCTTACTTATTTTTACGCTATGGTAAAAGGCATAAAAAACATCATTTTCGATCTGGGTGGGGTTCTTATTAATATAAATTATAAACTTACCGAGCAGGCTTTTGTGCAAGCAGGTATTGCCAATTTTGGCCAAATCTACTCCCAGCTGAAGCAAACCACGCTTTTCGATGATTTTGAAAAAGGTACCATAGAGCCTACCCACTTTATAAATGCACTACAAGCCCAAAGTGCCGCACCCATTAGCGATGCACAAATTATTAATGCCTGGAATGCCATGTTGCTCGATTTTCCCTTGAGGCGCTTACAAATCCTGCAGCAACTGCGCCTGCACTACAATTTGTTTTTGCTCAGCAATACCAATAGCATACACGAAGAAGCTTTTAATAAAATATTAATGCAAGACCACGGAATTCCTAGCCTGGGTGTGTTTTTCGATAGGGTCTACCTTTCGCATCGATTGGGCTTGCGCAAACCTATGCCGCAAATATTTACAAAAGTATTAACCGATAATGGCCTGCAGGCTCACGAAACCTTGTTTATAGATGATAGCATACAGCATATCCAAGGGGCAAATACGGTGGGCATACAAACCATACATGTAGCCCCGGGCATGAGCATCGAACAGGATATTTTTAAGCCATTAAGGTAGCAGCAAGCTTACTTCACCTCCTCGTATTCAATATAATCGCCGTCTTTTACGGTGGGTGGCTTTTGTTGGGTTTGAGCTTGTTTTTGCTGCATATCATTCATTTGCTGCTGCATTTGGCGCATTTTTATACTGGCGTTTTTGGTAACCTGCAGCAAAGGCAGCATAAACCGAAAAACAAAGCGGTATATCATTATGGCAGCAAAAGTGTAAAATATTACCTTGAACATAGAACCTGCAAAGGTACATAACTATTGAAAAGCTACATGTTAATGAAAAAAAACGCATATATATCCACATTTTTTGGTTCCTATTGCGCAATTACCTATATTTGTAGTGGATTTGATATTATTTGAAGGGGACAAGCACTTGTCCCCTTGTTATTTTTGCTTATGCCGGAGAATATTGACAAAATTGTAAGTTTTATAACGCCTTTGCTAGAGGGTACTGATATGTTTGTGGTGAGTATTAAAATAAAACCCATCAACAACATCAAGGTGTATTTAGATGCCGATAACGGCCTGTCTATTGAAAAAAGCGCTAAAGTAAACCGTAAATTATATGCGGCTATCGAGGAAAGTGAACTTTACCCCAATGGCGATTTTTCACTAGAGGTATCTAGCCCGGGTGTAGATGAACCTTTGCAAAGTTTGCGACAGTATAAAAAAAATACAGGTCGCAAAGTGCAAGTAACCTTACAAGATGGTACCGAAAAAACCGGCATCATGCAAGAAGTACACGAAGACCATATTGTAGTAGATGTAAAAGCAGCTAAGAAAAAAGAAAATGTAGTATTGGCCATACCGTTTACCGATATTAAACAAACCATAGTTCAAATAATTTTTTAATTAAAAAAACCCCGAGTAATCAGGGATATAAAATGAGATAGAATATGTCAAGCATTAATCTTATTGACTCGTTTCAGGAGTTTAAAGATGCCGAAAATATTGACCGGCCCACGTTAATGAAAGTAATCGAAGATGTATTTAAAACCTTGCTGCGAAAAAAGTATGGTACCGACGAGAACTTTGACGTGATAGTAAATGACCAGACTGGTGATCTTGAGATCTTCCGTCGTAGAGAGATCATTGAAGATGAAATGATTGAAGACGATAACTTACAGATACCTTATTCTGAAGCCATTAAAATAGAACCCGATTATAGTGTAGGTGAAGAGGTGTACGAAGAAATAGATGTGCGCGACTTTGGTCGCCGCGCCATATTAGCTGCCAAACAAACCTTGGCTGCTCGTATCGGCGACCTTAAAAAGAATAACCTACTTAAAAAATATGCCGACCGTGTTGGCGAAATTATAAGTGGTGAAGTATACCAGATTTGGAAAAAAGAAATTTTGTTGCTCGATGACGAAGGCAACGAATTAATTATGCCAAAATCAGAACAAATACCAACCGACTTCTTTAAAAAAGGCGAAAGTGTAAGGGCTGTTGTAAAAAAAGTAGAAATGCGCAACAACTCACCAATAATAGTATTAAGTCGCACACATGCCAGCTTCCTCGAAAAACTTTTAGAAATAGAAGTTCCGGAAATTATGGATGGCTTAATAGTAATCAAGAAAATAGTAAGAGAACCCGGCGAACGTGCCAAAGTAGCCGTAGAAAGCTACGACGACCGTATCGATCCCGTAGGTGCTTGCGTGGGTATGAAAGGTAGCCGTATTCATGGTATCGTTCGCGAACTGCGAAACGAAAATATTGATATCATCAACTTTACTGCAAATACCCAATTACTGATACAACGTTCACTTACACCGGCCAAAATAAACCGTATGGATTTGAACAATACCAGCCACCATGCCGATGTGTATCTGGAACCTGATCAAGTATCCCTGGCCATCGGTAAAAAAGGTGTAAACATTAAGCTGGCACAAGAGCTAAGTGGTTATACCATAGATGTTTATAGAGATGTACAAGAAGAAGTAGAATACGATATTGATTTAGATGAATTTGCAGATGAAATTGACAGTTGGGTGATTGATGAATTTAAGCGTGTAGGTTGCGATACTGCTCTAAGTATTATGGAACTCTCTATCGAAGAATTAGTGCGCCGTACCGATTTGGAAGAAGAAACCGTGAGAGATGTTCGTAAGATTTTAGAAGCAGAATTTGAAAACGATAATAATTAAGCATTAAGCTTGGGTTAAAAAACATTTTTTTTACCTTAAAGCACCACGAAAACAAGGCCCTAAGCCGGGTTAATGAAGTAGAAACTCGGCAAAAAAACGTAGGTTTGTAACTACGGCAGGCCAATACATACTTCGATAAATATTATATTGACAAGATCCGGAATGACAACAGCAAATAAGACACCCAGGTTACTGGCAGCAGCTAAAGAATTTAACATCGGTAAGGAAACCCTGGTGGAATACCTTACCCAAAAAGGCTTTGAGATAAATGCTAGCAACCCCAATGTAAAACTTACCGAAGAGATGTACAATTCTCTTGTGGGCGAGTTTGCTCAGGATAGAGCTGCCAAGCGTAAAAGCGAGGAAATTGCATTACCAAAAGGCTCCTTGCTGGATGGTATTAAAAAGCATAAAGAAGAGCTTGACCTAAGTGTTAGAGACAAAAAACAGGAAGAAGTTGTAGAACCTGCAGCTGTTGTTGAAACAAAGAAAGAAGAAAAACCTAAAGAAAAAGTAATAGAAGTTGTAGCTGCCGAACCGGTTAAGCACGAAGAAGAAAAAAATCTTGCAGCCAAAAAACCTGTAACTAAGGAAGCCGAACCCCCAACTCCGGAACCTGCCATTTCCGAGCCTGCTCCACAACCCGAAGTAATTGCAGAACCTGCAACCACTACCGAGGTGAAAGCAAACAAACTGGGTGGTCCTAATATTTTAGGCAAAATAAATTTAGATGAACTTAATCTATCATCTAGACCCAAAAAAGGCGCAGCTAAGAAAAAAGACGAAAAGGATACCAAAAAGCCGCTTGCAAACAAAATAACCGAAGAAAAAGAAGCAGATGAAGTTGCCGAAGTAAAACCTAAAGCAACCGAAATTGCTCCTAAAATACAAGAACAAGCACCGGTTCAAGAGCAAGACGATACTGATGATATTACCATTGCTCAAGAAATAATTACCGAATCCGAACAGGAAGAGGATAATAAACCGGAGCATATCGAAATGAAGGCTCCAAAGTTAGAAGGGCCTAAAATTATTGGTAAAATTGAATTGCCGGTTTCGGGCAGTAATGGCGGCGGTCGCCCCGATAATCGCGAAAAACGCAAACGTAAAAGAATACCGGTCGAAAAGAAACCGGAAAATAATAAACCCGATCCTAATCGCACCGCAGGTGGCGGCGGCGGCGATCGTAATCGCCCCGGCGGCGGTCATGGTGCACCCGGCCAAGGTCAAAGACCCGGTGGTGGTCCCGGCGATCGTAATCGCCCCGGTGGTGGCCCCGGCCAAAGACCCGGTGGCGGCGGCGGCGGCGACAGGCGTGGCCCCGGCGGACGTAACGACGACCGCAGAAATCCTCGCGCACCCATTACAGCACAACAACAGGAAATTGATACTAAAGCCATTCAAGATAAAATACGCGAAACACAAGCTAAATTATCCGGTGGTACAAGAGGCAAGAGCTTAAAATCAAAATATCGTCGCTCTAAACGCGATGAAATGGCAGAAAAACGCGCTGCCGCCGAAAATGCCGATCAAGGTAATATCATACAAGTAACCGAATTCATTTCGGTTAGCGAATTGGCCAACCTCCTTAACGTAAGCTTTGCCGATGTTATTAGCAAGTGTATGAGCCTCGGTATCATGGTAAGTATTAACCAACGTTTGGATGCCGAAGTAATTGAACTGGTTTCAAGCGAGTTTGGTTATGAAGTAGAATTTATTAATCTGCAACAAGAAGGCGATGAAGAAGTAGAAGTAGAAGATGATCCTGCAGACTTAATTCCACGCGCACCCATCGTTACCATCATGGGTCACGTAGATCATGGTAAAACTTCCTTACTGGATTATATAAGAAGCGCCAATGTTGTAGCCGGCGAGGCTGGTGGTATTACCCAACATATTGGCGCCTACCAAGTAGTTACAGCATCCGGCAAACGAATTACTTTCCTAGATACCCCGGGCCACGAGGCGTTTACCGCCATGCGTGCTCGCGGTGCCAAGGCAGCCGATATTGCAGTTATTGTTATTGCTGCAGATGATGCCATAATGCCTCAAACAAAAGAAGCCATATCACATGCCCAGGCAGCTAACCTGCCAATGATATTTGCTATAAACAAAATAGATAAAGAAGGCGCCAACCCCGAAAAAATCAAAGAACAATTAGCTAATATGAACATATTAGTAGAAGATTGGGGTGGTAAATTCCAAAGCCAGGAAATATCTGCCAAAAAAGGCCTTAATGTCGATTTATTATTAGAAAAAATTGGCCTCGAAGCCGAAATGTTAGAGCTTACCGCTAATCCTAATCGCGAAGCTGTAGGTTCTGTAATCGAAGCATCTTTAGATAAAGGCCGAGGTTACCAAGCTACTATACTGGTACAATCAGGTACCCTCCATCAGGGCGATATGTTGGTATCAGGACAACACTTCGGTAAAATCAAAGCCATGTTCAACGAAAGAGGTCAGCGTGTTGAAGTTGCCGGACCATCTGCTCCTGTTCAGGTATTGGGTCTTAACGGTGCACCACAGGCGGGCGAGAAATTTAAGGTGTACGAAGATGAAGATGAAGCAAAATCTGTAGCTAACCACCGTGCACAAATTATGCGCGAACAAGGTATTCGTGCTCGTAAACATATTACTCTCGATGAAATTGGACGCAGGTTGGCTTTGGGTAACTTTAAAGAACTGGGTATTATTATCAAGGGCGACTTTGATGGTTCTGTAGAAGCACTCTCCGACTCCTTACAAAAACTCTCAACCGAAGAAGTTGCTGTTAATGTGGTACATAAAGGCGTGGGTCAAATTACCGAAAGCGATGTATTGTTGGCAACCGCATCTGATGCCATTATTATTGGTTTTCAGGTCCGCCCAAGCTTGCAAGCTGCCCGTTTGGCCGAGCAAGAAAATATCGAAATTCGTACCTACTCCATCATTTACGATGCTATCGAAGAAATCAAAAGTGCCATGGAAGGCCTTCTTGAACCTAAAATTGAAAAGAAAACGGTTTGTAATATCGAGGTGCGCGAAATTTATAAAATTAGCGGCATAGGTACTATTGCAGGTTGTTATGTGCTGGATGGTAAAATGACGCGTAATACCAAACTGAATGTGGTACGCGATGGTATAGTAGTTTATACCGGTGAATTAGCCTCTCTAAAACGCTTTAAAGATGATGTGAAAGAAGTAAACACCGCTTACGAATGTGGTTTGTCGGTTAAAAATTTCAACGATCTTCGAGTAAGTGATATCATTGAAGGATTTGAAGAAGTAGAAGTAAAACGTACTTTATAAACAACTTTCAAATAGTATAGCAGACCGTTAACCTATTAAGGGTTAACGGTCTGTTTTTGAAATAGATTCTTAGCACATTAGCCATAACATGCGCCGTTTTTTTGTAAAAAATCTCCTATTCATCATAATGGTGAACGTGCTCATAAAGCCGGTATGGGTCTTTTTTATCGATAGAACAGTGCAAAACAAGCTGGGCCATCAAGCTTATGGCTCTTATCCCCAGCTGTTTAATTTGGCACTTATTTTGCAAATAGTGCTCGACTTTGGTGTAACCAATTATAACAATCGCACCATTGCCAGGCACCCCGAGCGTATCGAAAGCCTCTTCCCGGCTATGTTAAGTACCCGCATTATTTTAATGGCGCTTTACATGCTGCTTACATTAGCCATTGCCTATATTATTGGCTACCGTAATGTAGATATGTATTTGCTCCTAGGCATTATTTTAATTCAAGTGCTTAATACTGCATTGCTATTCATTCGCAGCAATATATCAGCCCTGCACCATTTTAAAACGGATGGACTATTATCTATCTCAGATAGGGTATTAATGATCTTGTTTTGTGGCTTTTTGTTGTTGTACCCCGCAACTGCAAAAGCTTTTCAGCTAAAGTGGTTCATTCAAACGCAAATTGCCAGTTACGGCATAGCATGCATCATCGCTTTTTGGGTGCTTAAAAAATTTGCAGCTGTCAAACTTCGCTTCTCGTTCAATAAAAAAATGGTTTTAGGTATTATAAAAGATAGTTTGCCCTATGCCGCACTTATTTTTTTAATGAGCATCTATATGCGCGCCGATATGATTTTACTCGGCCGACTATGTGGTAATGCCGGTAAAGACCAAGTAAGTATTTATATGTCGGCCTACCGCTTGCTCGATGTTGCCAATATGCTTGGCCTCATGTTTGCCGGGGTATTATTGCCATTATTTGGGCGCATGCTCATACAAAAACAAGATGTATTGCCTATTATAAAAATGAGTGTGAATATGCTTTTTCCTGTTTCGGGCATAATAGCTGTAGCAGCTTATTTTTGGTCAGCACCAATCATGATGCATCTATACACCCATGCCACTAGTTACGATGCTCAAGTTTTTACTTGGGTTATGGCTTGCTTTCCCGGGTTTTGTATTACTTATATTTATTCTACTCTGCTCACTGCCAATGGTAGTTTAAAACAACTTAACCTGATTGCTTTAATTGGTGTTACTTTAAATTTAGGCATCAATTTTTATCTCATTCCCAAACAAATGGCCATAGGTGCGGCAATTACCTCATGTATTACACAAAGTTTTGTGGCCTTAGGTTATATGTATGTTGCCGGCATAAAAATTAAGGTAGCTTTTCCCGCAAAATGGGTAAGCGCACATGTATTATTTTTATTACTGCTACTCCCCATAGGATACGCCATATTGCACTTACATTTATTATGGTTATGGCAACTTTTCGCCTTTGGCATAGTGGCAGGTATATGTATGTTTATTTTTGGTTTTATTAAACCTGCCTATATTAAAGAGTTATTAACTAAAAAAGATATATCGGAAAATGTAGAACTGCCCTAGGCCTCGCAAACGTAAATAAGCTGATGCTTGCACATAATACCTAACCGATTTTAATTATTTTTGCCTTTTACGGCGCATAGACGTTACAAAATATATGAGTTCGATTGTTGATAAGTTAGAGGCCATAAAGGCAAGATTTGAAGATTTGGGAGTGGCCCTCACCAATCCCGAAATTGTAAGCGATAATAAAAAGTTTTCTCAAATTAGTCGCGAATACCATAAACTGGAAAAAATTGTTGTTACCTATAAACAATACAGAACTTGTATAGATAGCCTTGAATTTGCTAAAGAGGTATTGGATACCGAAACAGATGCCGACTTAAGAGACCTGGCAAAAGGTGATTTGGAACAGTTAGAACAACAACAAGCTAAACTCGAGGATGAAATAAGGCAAATGTTAATTCCAAAAGATCCGCAAGACGAGAAAAATGCCATTATAGAAATCAGAGCAGGTACCGGTGGTGATGAAGCCAGCTTATTTGCCGGAGATTTAATGCGCATGTACTTGCGCTACTGCGAACGTAAAGGTTGGAAAGTGGCAGCGCTTAGCGAAACCGAAGGTACAGTAGGTGGCTATAAAGAGGTGCAATTGGAAGTTATTGGCGAAGATGTATATGGCATCATGAAGTTTGAAAGCGGTGTGCACCGTGTGCAGCGTGTTCCTGCTACCGAGGCCAGTGGCCGTGTTCACACATCTGCAGCAACAGTAGCTGTTATGCCGGAAGCAGAAGAAATAGACTTTGAACTAAAGGAAAGTGATGTGAAAATGGAAACTGCCCGAAGCGGTGGTGCCGGTGGCCAAAATGTAAACAAGGTGGAGACAAAGGTAATTCTAACCCATATACCCACAGGAACAGTGGTGATGTGTCAAACCGAACGTTCGCAATTGGGCAACCGCGAAAAGGCAATGAATATGATGCGCACGCGTTTATATGAAGAACAGGTTCGTAAACATGAAGAAGAAATTTCCCGAAGGCGTAAAAGTTTAGTAAGCACCGGCGACCGCTCTGCGAAAATTAGAACGTATAATTTTCCTCAAGGCAGGGTTACCGATCACCGAATCAATATGACTATCTATAACCTGGATAGCTTCTTGAACGGTGAAATACAAGAAATGATTGATGCCTTGCAATTTGCTGAAAATGCAGAAAAAATGCAGGCCGGCGAAACAGTAATTTAATGAATAACTATTGGCAATTTTATTAAATTGCCAATATATATAAACATTACCCGTAAAATATTTTTAACCTTACATTTCCAAAAAATGTCCACCATCCATTTTGATCTTATTGAAATTATCAAGATCATCAGGCGCAACAGAAAATTTGTAATAGCTATTACGCTTGTATGTGCGGTATTAGGTGCTGCTTTTTATTTTATAAAAAATAAAAAGTACATGGCACAAACCGAATTTATAGTAGCTAACCCATCCTATACCGACAGGAATAACCTGTTTAGTGCCAACGAGATGACTTTTATCGATTATTTTGGTGGTGATGATGATATTGATCGTGTCATTGTAATTGCCGAATCAGATACTGTCGTTACCCGCATTATAAACAATATGCATTTGGCCGACTTGTACAAATTCGACCTCACTAAGCCTACAGCTTTAGAGCGCTTGAAGGAAAAATTCAAAAAGAATTTTAAAATTAAACGAACCGAATATAAGGATATCTTACTAAGCTATACCGATCGCGATGCCTCATTGGCTGCCGATGTGGCTAATGAATGTGCCAAAGTAATTGAACAGGCCTACAGGGGTTATTATACCAATGTTAGACAAAGGGCTTTTGAGGCTATTCAAGATAAAGTAAGGCAAGAAGATAGTACCATATTAGTACTTACCGATTCCTTGGCTAACCTGCGCGAAAAATATGGTATTTATGATATTATTAGCCCGGCACGCGAAAATGTTATAATGGGTAATGTAAAAAGTACCAGTGTAAAAGGTTTTGGCAAAGGCATGGAGCAAGTACAAAATATTGAAGCGCTAAAAGACCAATATGTTACCGACCGTGCTAAACATACTTCTTATCTTACAGAATTTGGCGCAGGTAGGGGCAGCGAGCAGTTACAACTCACGCAAATTATTACTAAAGCAAAAGCACCTGTAGACCCAAGTGGCCCTGGCCCTGTACTTACAATAGTAGCATGTGCTTTATTAGGTTTGTTTTTTAGTTGCTGCCTGGTGCTTTTATTATTCTATTATAAAGCCATAGTTAATTTAGAACGCTAATGCCGGGAAAGTGGCTATCATTCGAGCCTCAAAAGGCATTGCTTAATACAAGTATTGCAGTACTGCTTATTTTTATGGGCGTATTTGCACTTACAGGTAATTACTTGTTTATTGCCTTTCCTTTTGGTTTTTTGTTTTTGCTGCTTTTAGGCATTAATTGGAAGACAGCCTACTGGGTTTTAATATTTGCCATTCCCGCATCTGTAGAGCTGTCGTTTATGGATGATACCCTATCTACATCACTGCCCGATGAGCCTATGATGTGGCTATTCTTGCTGCTTTTTGCGCTCTTATGGTGCCGTAAACCAAATTTTTTACCCCAATGGTGGTGGCGCAATGGCCTGGTAATGATTGTAGCATTTCAATTTATTTGGCTCATTGTTGCGGTGGGTTTTTCTTTAGAGCTTTTCTTTTCTATAAAATTTCTAATCGCAAAATGTTGGTTCCTAATTAGCTTTTTTATTCTGCCCATATTTATTTTTAAAGAGAAAAAGGATTTTAAAAAGGGTTTTATACTAACGCTCATCCCCATGTTAATCACTATGATCATCATAATGATTAGGCATGCCATCCTTAAATTCGATTTTAGAGCTATCGAAAAAGCTATTGGTGGTATTTATTATAACCACGTCGATTATTCTACCGTAATGTCTATGTTTTTTCCTCTATTGTGCGTGGCCTACCCGCTTACTAAAGGAAAAAGTTTCTTTTTTGTTCGCCTGCCTTTACTGCTCATCATTCTTTTCTTTTTACCTGTTATTTATCTTACCTATGCTCGTGCAGCAATGGTTGCATTGGTTTTTGCCCTAGTAGTTTATATAGCCATCCGCTTAAAATTGGTAAACATAATCATGCCGGTATTTTATGCCTTAATGATATTGTTAATTGGCTACATGGTAAAAGATAATAAGTATATCTCCTTCAGGCCCGATTACCAGCATACCTACATGCATAAAAGCTTTACCGATCATATAATTGCAACCTTTCGCGGACAAGATATGTCATCTATGGAACGCTTATACAGATGGATCGCCGGTGCAAGAATGAGTATGGACCGACCCATTACGGGGTATGGCCCTCACGCATTTTACTATTATTACAAACCTTATGCAGTTTCCTCTTTCCGCACTTATGTAAGTAGAAATTTAGAGCAATCTACCACCCACAATTACTTCTTGTATATGCTCGTGGAACAAGGCTGGCCGGCTTTAATATTATATGCAATTCTGGTGTTTGCGGTTTTCCAAAGTGCACAAAGAACGTATTACCGCTTTAAAGATCGTTTTTATAAAGCCTGTACCATCGGCTTAGCTATGATGTTTGCTGCAGGGTTCATCAACAATTTCTTCTCCGAATTGTTAGAAACGCATAAAGTGGGTTCCCTATTTTACCTATCTGTTGCGCTGCTTATTGTATTAGATAAGAAAAGCCGCGATTTGCAAACTGAAAACCAAACCATTACCGTTTAAGATGCCGCTGTAGCATCTAGCCACACCCCATTATCTTTTAATAATTCTATCAGCTCATCAACTGCTGTCTCACTAGGTATATGGCGCTTTACCACTTCTTTGCCACGGTATAAAGTTATTTTTCCCGGCCCACTGCCCACATAACCGAAATCGGCATCGGCCATTTCGCCGGGGCCGTTTACTATACAACCCATAATAGCAATTTTAACGCCCTTAAGATGGTTAGTGGCATTGCGTATTTTGGCTGTAGTTTCTTGTAAATCAAATAAGGTGCGCCCACAACTCGGACAACTGATGTATTCCGTTTTACTGATGCGTGTACGGGTCGCTTGTAGTATAGAGAAGGCGGTATTATTTAAAAACTGATCTGTATGATGCACGGGTAAATAAGTACGGCCACTTACTTTTACATGCTGCAAATCGCTTAAGCTTCGCAACCAAATGCCATCACCAAAACCATCTAATAGTAAAGCACCTGCATCGGTAGCCATATGTATTAATTGTTCATCAACCGTAGTTTCGTCGGCATTAATGTTTATAATTACAGGCGCTGCACAACCTGCATCCATCATGGCAATCATAAACCTGCGCATGGATGCCATGGCATGGGCATTACTACTGCTAATGCACAGTATAGCATACGCATCTGTGGCTGCCTTTTCAATTAACTGCATTAGGTTTTCCCAAGG
>TBL_comb48_EPIDRAFT_1000531_pt1 | contig 29762 bp, 25 predicted proteins | sample TroBogEpilimnion_37_FD_10681 | JGI IMG/M metagenome (IMG submission 10681) | reverse complement strand
CGAAGGCGAGGATTTAGAAATTTTAAAAAGAAGGCATGCTGTTTATCAAGAAGCTCAAGAACAACACCCTTCTCGTTGGTCTGGAAAAACTAGAAATTGGGAAAAAATGGACACCGTTGAATTTCATAGCTTGAAAGTGATGCGTAATTTTGTTAGACCCAATGATGTAGGGTGACCAAGCGGTCGAGGCGACAACTATCCTGAAACATACCGCCCCTAACCCATTGGGAATGCGTGAAAGACAACAACTGCCAACACAGCAACGGCTCGTAAGCCATCAATGTCTGGACAATACTTTGGATGAGATAAGTGTGGTTGCTGTAATGTCATAACTGGAAAAATTATTCCCACTCAATCGTTGCAGGAGGTTTCGATGTAATATCGTACACAACGCGACTGACCCCCTTCACTTCATTACAAATGCGAGAAGCAACCCGTGTTAAAAAATTCCAATCAAAAGGATAAGTACCTGCAGTCATCCCATCTTCAGAACACACCGCTCGAAGCGCAATGACCGAAGCATGAACACGACCATCTCCTTGAACTCCAACGCTTTGTACAGGCAAGAAAACAGCAAAAGCTTGCCAAATACGATCGTAAAGACCCTCTTGAATAATCATCTCTAAAAAAATTTCATCTGCTTTTCTTAGAATATCTAAGGCCTCGGGAGTCACTTCTTGAAGCACACGAACTGCAAGACCAGGCCCAGGAAAAGGATGCCTTCGTAAAAAAGCTTCAGGAACACCAAGCTGTTTGCCTAAACTTCTTACTTCATCTTTGAACAAATCCCTTAACGGCTCCACCAATTGAAACCGCATCTTCTTAGGCAATCCCCCTACATTATGATGAGATTTAATTAAAGCTGAATACTGATGCCCGGCACTAGATTCAATCACATCAGGATATAAAGTTCCTTGAACTAAAAAAGCAGGCATACACCCTAAATCCCGAGCAATCAAACCTGCAGCTTCTTCAAAACTTGCGATGAACTCTGCTCCAATGACCTTCCTTTTTTCCTCGGGATCCACCACAGAGCGAAGCTTCTGAGCATAGCGCTCCTGATGGTTTAAGCAAAGTACAGGCAACCCAAGGTACTGTTTAAAACACTCCATTACACGCTTTTGCTCTTCAAATCGCAACAATCCATGATCCACAAAAAAACAATGAAGTCTGTCGCCTACCGCTCGATGCACTAATAAGGCTGCAACAGCAGAATCCACGCCTCCCGAAAGAGCACAAATCAGATGCTCCTGGGAGCCCACCTTCTCTGAAATTAATTGAATCTGAGTTTCGATAACAAATTCCATATTCCAAGAAGGAGCAATACCTGCAATTTCTTGAAAAAAACGATTCAACAAATCATTTCCGTCCTGAGTGTGAGTCACCTCAGGATGAAATTGAAGGCCAAAAATATGTAAGCACTCATTTTCAACAGCTGCAATCACCCCTGTTTCACTACAAGCAGTCGTCTTAAATCCAGAACCTAAAACTTGCGTCTCATCTCCATGACTCATCCATACTTGAGAAGAACCTGCAACAGGAAATAAAGAAGAGGGCCCTTCAACAAGAAGAGGCATATTCCCGTACTCACGTACCCGAGACTCAGCTACCTTTCCTCCAAAATGCTGCATTAAAAGCTGCATACCATAGCAAATACCCAAAACAGCAAAACCCGCTTGAGCCTGATACTCCAAAAAACCCTCTGGCAACTTCGGTGCCTTGGGATCATAAACAGAAGCAGGCCCTCCCGAAAGAACCACAGCCTGAGGACGCAAAGAAGCCAAGGTCTCAAGAGAAACATTGGCAGGGAAAATCTTAGAAAAAATACCAAGCTCCCTTACTCGACGAGCAATAAGCTGAGTATACTGAGAACCATAATCTAAAATGACGACTGGAATTTGATTCATTTTTTAAACACGTAATTAGAGGTCTCTTTGACAAAACCTACATCATGAGGATGATTTTCAATCAAACCATTATTCGTAATTCTGATAAACTGCGCAGTCTGATAAAGAGTTTCTAAATCTTGAGCACCACAAAAACCCATCCCTGCTCGCAACCCTCCCAAAAGCTGATGAACAACAGAAACCATCTTACCCCGGTAAGGAACGCGACCTTCAATTCCCTGAGGAATAATTTTATCTACTTCTGATTCTTTTTGAAAATAACGATCTTTAGAGTTTTGCTTCTGACTCAAAGCCGTCAAACTCCCCATACCTCGATACGTTTTATAAGAAACCCCCTGGTCGACAATCATCTCTCCAGGAGCCTCATCCGTTCCAGCAAATAACGAACCAATCATGACCAAATTTGCACCTGTAGCAAGTGCTTTTGTTAAATCTCCACTATACTGAATACCACCATCGGCAATCACGAACACTCCTCGAGAACGAGCAACTTGCGCAACCTCTGAAACGGCAAAAAGCTGAGGAACACCGACACCCGCAATAACACGCGTAGTGCAAATAGACCCCGGACCAATACCCACCTTAATCGCATCTGCTTTCGCTTCAATAAGAGCCAAAGCTCCTTCAGCTGTTGCTACATTTCCAGCAACTACTTCCACACTCGTGATTTTTTTAAGTTCTTTTAAAATAGCAAGGACCCCTTGAGAATGACCATGAGCACTGTCAATGAACAAAACATCAACACCTCCCTGAATCAAAGCCTGAGCCCGCTGTAAGCCTTCCTCCCCTACTCCTATCGCTGCTCCCACCAGTAAATCTTTCTTCTTCACTTTTTGAATCTCTAAAACCTGATCCTCAATCGAAAGATTCTTGTGGATCACCCCTAATCCCCCCACCTCCGCTAATGCGATAGCCATCTGACTCTCTGTAACCGTATCCATCGCTGCAGAAAGTAATGGAACTTTTAATCGAATACGAGACGTCAATTGCGTCTCAAGTGCCACCTGATCAGGCAAAACTTCAGAATACCTAGGCACCAACAAAACATCATCAAAAGTTAAAGCCTCTTCTTTTAAAATTCTCATGTTAATAATCCTCATCCGCAGAATTCTGCGCATACAAATGAACATCAATATGATGAGATCCCATTTTTTTAGGCCCTTGCATCACACCGTAATACTCAATACCATCGGCTACGTAATTTTGAGCACTCTCTGATAAAAAAGAAATCTCCTCATCGCTCAAAGAACGAACGATCCGAGCAGGTACTCCCATCACCAAACTTCGAGAAGGAATTTTCATACCCTTGGGAACTAAAGCACTTGCACCTACAATACATTCCTCAGCAATTTCTGCATGATCTAAAATAACGGCCCCTATGCCTACCAAAACACGATCACCTACCGTACAACCATGCAAAGCCACTCGATGACCCACAGTCACCTCATCTCCAATAACAAGTGGAGCATTTTTACGATTCACATGCAACATCGCATGATCTTGAATATTCGTATTTTTTCCAATACGAATACGATGAACGTCACCTCGAATCACCACTTGAAACCAAATACTGCAATGTGCCCCAATTTCTACATCCCCGATGATATCTGCAGAAGGCGCTACAAATGCTGTTTCATGAATTTTAGGCCAACGACCTCGATACGGTAAAATCAAGGTAAAACCTCACCTTGAAGCGAAAATGCGCTCGCCCCTACCAAACGCACCTGAGCCCAACACCCTGTCCATGGATTCCCAGAAACAAAATGTACCGTACGATTACAACTTGTTTTACCCACCCAAACTCTCTCAGAAGTCTCTCCCTGAAGCATATGCTGACGCTTAGCCTCACCTTCAACAAGCACTTCTACCGTTTTACCGATCATGCGAGCATTATTTTCAGAAGAAATATCTTCCTGTAACTTCAAAAGAAGCGCAAGACGCTTTTTTTTCACCTCTAAAGGAACGTCATCTTCCTTCTGAAAAGCACGTGTTCCAGGACGTGGAGAATACGCAAATGCATAGACTTGATCAAAACGAAGATCACGCAAAAGATTTAAAGTTTTCTCAAAATCTTCCTCTGTTTCTTCAGGAAATCCCACAATGATATCCGTAGAAAGACCTATCCCCGGACAAAGAGACTTTAAACGATGCATTTGAAGAAAATAATGATCGATCCGATGATGACGTCCCATTTTTTGTAAAACCTTATCAGACCCACTTTGTACCGGTAAATGCAAATGAAAAGCTAACTTAGATACAGACGAATAACAGTCAATGAGCTCCTCGCTGAAATCCAAAGGATGACTCGAAGTAAATCGAATCCTTTTAAGATCTTGACATCGAGGATCCTGATCCAGAGCATAGAGCAACTGAGGGAAATTTTCATCACCCTCTCGAGGACCTACTTTTCCAATGCAATTATGAAGATCCCGTGGAGCGCGCTGAGAAAGATTGGGATTGCCTTTGCCAAAAGAGTTCACATTCTGACCCAAAAGGGTAACCTCCCGAACACCCAATGAAACATAACGAGCAACCTCCCCAACAACTTCCTCAATAGTTCGAGATTTTTCTCTACCCCTCGTGTACGGCACAATGCAATAACTGCAGTACTTATCGCAACCCTTCATGATATTCACGTACGCTTGAGCTTGAGGTAAAAAGACTTTTGTTTCAACAGAGTATTTTTGTGAAGCATCAAAATCAGTATACAAAAGATGCCTCTCCCCATGCTCCACTCGATGCAAAATTTCAGGCAATTGATCAATAGCATCCGGACCAAAAACAAAATCCAAGTAAGGTGCTTTTCTAAAAAGCTCTTTCTGATCAAGCTGCCCCACACAGCCTCCCATCCCAAGGATAGGTCCTCCTTTTCGCTTGAGAACCTGGAGGGTTCCCAAATGCGAAAGAGCCTTATGGACTGCTTTCTCTCGTACACTACATCCATTGATAATCACGACCTGAGCATCTTCCACACGATCCGCTGAACACATCCCTCTTTCGACCAAAAGAGCAGACATGCGATCAGTATCCGCCTCGTTCATCTGACACCCAAACGTTTTGATATAAAAATGCTTCTTTCCTAAAGAGGACATGGGAACCGAAGATAACTCAAAACTCCCTCCAGAACCAGGGAAAGCTTAAGGCCCCCTCTTTCGCTCCTGCCATGGCGACAAGAGCTTAAATATCATTAAAAATGTTTAAATCCTTCCTGCGCTGATTTCGAGAACTCTAGCTTCGAAAGGATTCTCTGGCTAGATGCTCCATTTTCCTAGGGTATCTTGGACAATATTAAATTATTTAAGATTATTTTGAGAAATACATCCCGAAATTCATCACGGAACTAGTGCTAATGATTCAATTTATTAAGTTGTATTTAAAAACCTCATCTAGCCCACAAGCATGAGATAAAGCTCAAGAAGCATGACCCAAACACTTTAGAAAAGTGATTGAATAGCTTGGAGCTGCATCTGCAAGATGCCTAAAAAAGCACTCAGGAGGAAACTCCTCCTGTAGCATCCCTCACGCCCCCTGCTCTTGAAGCTTTGCAGCAAAAAAAATCATACTGCGCCGCGTGAAACACGTTGCTCTCCTCGCCAGCACCTGCTTCGGTATTGCTCTACTCAATGTGACAATAAAAAAGCCTCATCCAGATGTCTTTTTCTAAGAATCTTCTTCTTGACAAAACTCGCACAGGATCAAACCATCTCGCAACCTTGCTGATAAAAAAATCCTCCAAGGGCACCAATACTTGACTGCTCACTGAAGAACCTATTGGATCGAAGCCGCTATTCGTAGTTCATGAATCCTCGCAATGCTTTTTTTCCTGCATTCACTGTTTTTTCAGTGAAAGCCCACACTCCTTTTCTATTGATACAATCCCGGAATCAACAAAGTGCCGTTCAACCCCTATTTTATCATTTTTTCAGACCCAGGGAGTAACTGTTCACTTTTAAGCGATTGATGAGTCAAAGAAAGCCCTTTCTTGTCTTAATGCGTTATCGATGGAAGAACTCAAGTTCAATATGGCAACGCATGTGCTTGCATAAAAACGCAATCTCATGCCACAACTTTTTCTATAAATTTTTAAGAGACGATCAATCAAAATGCATCACCATTTACCTTTTTGGTCAAACAACGAATGAAAAAAAATCTCAGAAGCTCATTTCTGACACAGTTTGCATCATCATGAAAAATGATAGAATAAGAATATAGCATTCATCATGAAATAAAATATTAATTAGAGGAATTCTTTGTGGCTTATCTTAAATGCAACAAATTCAATCAAAAAATACTCGTATTGATTTTTTTATTTCAAATCATAGAACTACGATTAACACTAGCAGCAGGAACAACAGAATCTGTATCAACAAATGGCGATAACACCCAATCGCTACCCCCACCGAAACCAACAACACAATCAAATCAAGAATCGATAACAATAAGAGAAAGATTCAGCAACCTCATTTCTAATACAAAAGAATACATGAACAGACCTTCTTCCTCTTATTCCACTGGGACAGGAAGCTGTGTTACGTCTTCCAAAATTGATCCATCGTTTGGCTGCGGAAGTACCGAAAGCAAAGTTCAAGTCGTTCAAATGTGGAATATGACGAGTCAAATGGGAGGCTCCATGGTTGTGCAATCCAACACCATGAACTCTCAAATGGCTGCCATGACAGGAAACACACTTACTGCGATGGAAGCTGCTAAAAATGCTGCCCAACAAGCAGCAACGATCCAAATGAGCATGGGTGGACTTCAATTCTTAATAGCAGGTTCTTTAGCAAGAGATATCAGTAGACACAACAGCAACCAAAGCAACATCGAAAGAGCGGCTTCCAATGACCTCAAAGTAACTCAAGTAAATAATGACGGCAGCAATGCAAAAGAAACAGAAGCTCATGAGGAAAATGATGCGGGCTACATCAAAAGCTCAGGTCAAGGTCAGGATAAAATACGTCAAGAACGCATGCTGAATTCTACTCGAGATCAATTAAATGGTCTGACTGCAGTAGACACAACGAACGAGGAACAAAAAGCAGCATTGATTGCAAAACGCAACCAAGAGGGACAAAAAAACAAACAAATCGCTGAAGGAAAACTTCAAGATATTGCCATGTACGCAAAAAACGAGCAGCAAGGAATCGTCGACATGGCCATGGGAAACGCGATGATGTCTGGCATGATGGGAAGCCAACAAATAATGCAAGGCGGCAGTCAAATGATGGCAGCTGCAGCCATGCAACATACCATTGATCAATACAAATTAAGTCAAGCTCGCTTCATAAATCCCGTACTACCTCAAGCACCGAAGTTATCGAATCCTAGCTACAATGCACAAAGTCCAGCAATCATTAACGGAACCGGTAACTCCTCAGCAGCAACACCCACCCCTGAACCTTCCTCGAGCAGCTCTATTCCTCCATTGAATTTAGGAAATCCTTTTAATACCTCAGGAAATAATCAAGACAATACCAAAGGACCAACCCCTGGACAATTCGACAATCAAGCAAGCCCGAATAATTCTGGTGGATCAAACGGATCTCCCAGTGTCGGAGGAAGCACTGCAGCAGCTCCTCCCGCCAAAGAAGACCCCCCTCCCAAACAAGTGGCAGCAGAGAAAGCCATTTATCAATCAGCAGGAGGCATTATGCAACCAGGAGGTAGTGGAACCCGTAACAGCAATGAACCCAACAATCCAGATCTTGCAAAATTCTTACAAGCATTAGCACCTAAAGATACTGCTCAAAATCCAAATACAGGCATCTTAAGCTACGATCCACTCAATGGAGCACAGCCTTATTCACCTATTGCTGCAGAACGTAATCTTTTTGAAGAAGTCCATAAAGAGTATCAGTCTCTTCAAAAAGAAAATGTCATTCATGGAACTTAAAAAAATAAAAGATGCATTTTGACTTCAACCCAAAAATGATTCACACTAAGCCGCAACAGAAGTAGAAATACTTATTATTGTCAAGCGGGCAAAAATTTGAAAAAATATCAAAAAAAAACAATCGTAAAAACATCTATTCTTTTTGGATTGTTATTTTTCTATACATTTTTGTTAGCATCTTCAAATGCAGACGACTTTAATGCAATTTGTAAAAATACTTTAGACAATAATCAAACTACGTCACAAATTTATACTTATTGCCAATCTGCATTGGCCTCTAAAAAAGCAGCAGAAGCAAGTACCATTGCATGGAAAGTCTGGGCTGCCGTTCTTGGAGTGTGCGCAGCAGCATGTGTCGCTCCTTTAGTGTCAGGAGGATTGCCTTATATTTGTCCTGCTGTGAGCGTTTCTGCCTTTGCAACAGACATCGCTTTAACAAAAAATTTCTCCAATGCCATGATGGGTATATTTACATTGGGAGCTCCATTAATGATGTCATACTCTAGCAAGAAAGAGACTTCTCTAGAAAAAACTACTTCAGAAAGAAAATTTAATACAAGTGCTTGTGCATTAAGCGCTAATGCAGGATTAATGATATTTATGGACTATAACAATACGCAAAATTCACTCAATGCAGAAAAAGCAAGTTTAAAATCCGCTCAATCTTTAATTTCTGCCAATACTTTGGCAAGCCCTAGCAACCCGATCAATTCTACCAGTATATTACCAACAGGATTAACTACTTCCGCGACAAACACCAATATAACACCACCCGTTACAAACATGGTACAACCCAATATGCTAGCTAGTACAGCAAACTTAGGAAGATACTGTACAAATCCCAACATGATGGGAAGCAGAACAGGATCCCCTCTCTACACAACAGGCATGAACACAATGATGCAATGCGCTTTTGCTGCAAGCCCACAACTTCCTCCTTCCGTAAGCACACCTCAGTTTGACAGTAATTTTCAAAAAGTTTCAGGAATATCGCTCGGAGAATATTTAACAAATCCAAAAAATCAATCACCCACAAGCGCTGTTTATGGAGCAACAAAAAACCTGCTAACAGCAGATCAATCTACTAAATTCATTCAAGATTTTCAAAAAATGGGACAACAATGGCAATCAGGAGGAACCTATACAGCAACCAAACATCCAAGCCTGGAAAAATCATCGGATATTTTTTCTAATTTTGTGGATCAACTACACCCTAAACCCAAAGAAGAAATACCCAGTACTTCTGAAATCAACTTTAAATCAATCAAGCATCAAGACGATCAGATCATAAAAACAGATAGTCTTTTTGAAAGAATCAGCCATTATTATGAAAACTATTGCAGATTGAATCAAAAAGAGACCAATCTATGAAATATCTCAAAAATATTTTTTTGTTACTTATTGTCAGCATTGCTCATGCAGACACGAGTCCTGATGTATTTTATCAAGACTGTAAATCTGCATGCACTACAAATGAACAAGGAAAAGAAGCACTTCTCAATCAAGTTTGCGGAACAGATACCAGCGCAACAAATATTGCAACAAGTACTCATGTAGTTTTTAATGATTACAACGATTGCAAAAATACTGTCGAAAAAGAATTGGGTACAGGCATACTTTCCTCTCAATGCAGCAATCTTAAGCTCATCGAAAAAGATATCGAACTAGAAATAGCAAGTGTCGCTCTTTTTAGTGCAGCAGCAGCTAGCTGCTTAACAGCCTGTATAGCGAGCCTAAGTCCTCTTGAAATACTCTCACCTATTTTAGAAGGAGCATGCACTGCTTTAGGAATCACGGCCACAGGTTTAGATATCGCTTCTACTCTTAGCATTGAAAAAGATGCTAGCATCTACAAACAAGAACTTTTATCAGAAAGCATTACGAGTGATACGACCGGAGCCATTGGAAGCACCATTGCCTTAGGCGCAACAGGAAGAGCTCTTAACAACACTGGCTATGTAAAAAAGTTTCTCGATAGCATGAAATCTTCCTTTGAAAAAATAACAGGTTCTGTAAAAATCAGTAAAACTATTGACGATGCAGCAGAAGAGGCAACAGAATCTGCAGAAAAAGAGAATGCAAAAGTAAAAGCAGATAACAAAGATAAAGGACTCATTTGCGCCTCAGCTTTTCTTCTGGCAGCCACGTCAGCAATCAAAGGAGCTGCTTTTTCACATCTTAAAAAAAGCGAGAAAGCATCTTGTGCAATGATCCGAAATTTAAAAGATTATGGATCTAATAAAAATAACAAATTACCTAATGCCGTTTTAACAAAACTAGGAACCGCTGGATCGTTGTCGGCGAATGGACAATCTACCGGTGAAAATAATCTGCTAAAAGATCAAAATCAAGGGAATCAAAACAGTCCATCTCCTACTCCTCCCAGCCTAGCCGCTATCGCAGCTAGTACTCCTTTATCAAACAGCCTAGGTCCACTAAGAACAATAGCAGACAATCAAATAACACCCATATCATCTGCTATCAATGCTTTAAAAAACGGATCCTCCCCCATAAACGCTCTCTCAGCAGGCATGCCTAATACCCCTCAAGACGTTCAAAAAGTTTTAGAAAATATGCACAAACTCGCAGAACATGGTGCTCTCGCTATGGAGGGAATTCCTCACAGTGGTGAAGAAAACGCTAAAAGAGGCTCATCGGAACCAACCGACATAGGCACTAGCAAAGGAAATTTATCTAAAAAAGGACCTGATCCTACAAAAACAGTTAATTTTGCAAATAAAAACCCTAAATTAAGTCAACCTAACTCTACCGATATTTGGCATACGCATGAAAAAGCAACGATTTTTACCATCGTCTCCCAACGATTAAAACTCTCTGAAAATCAAGTAGAAAAACTTCCTTGGATGAGTCCTTTAAATAAAGCACTTCAAACAAATTCATCAGGATTAAAAAAATAATCGCAAGATGAAATTTTTTCATTTCAAAAAAATATTAAAAATATTTTTCTTAGTAGGGCTACTCGCAGCTTATCCAACATTCGCCACACCCTCATTCGATCCAAGCGTACTGAGTCCTGCTCAAATTCCGATTCCAAAAATAAATACAGCAACACTTTCTAAAAACTCCTCAAAATACTGCACACAATCTTGTTCCAACTTTCAATCAACGACCTCAAACACTGAGAAAAGTAAATCAGGAACCCCCTCGCAATCTTTAAATGCTCATTGCGCAGCATTCAATCTCGTTAAAAAAACTCAAGACTACGAAATAGCGACAATCAGTCTTTATAGTATAGCATCGATTTCTTGTTTAACCGCATGCGCTCTTTTATCAACAGGTATAGGTGCCTTCCTCGCTTTTTCTTTCGAAACATCCTGTGCAATAACAGATTCCTCAGCCATAGGAACAGATATTGCCAATATGATTAATCTGCAAAACGAAGGACAAAAAGATACTCAGGGATTGATCGAAACGTCCACATTAGGAAGTACCGCCGTAGGATTATCTGCAGCAAGATTAGCCGCTAGAATAGCTCCTAATGCCTTAAAAACGATTGGAACCTCAACTTTAGGAGACTTACTTCCTTGTTTAGGAGGATCTGCATTAGCGGCATTAGCTATCATGAAGGGAAAATCACTAAGAGCAACACAAGACCAAGAAATACAAGAATGCAACAGCATCAAAAATCTTTGTGGATCTATGAATTGCAATACTGCCTCACTTATTCCTACTCCTTCAACTGATCCTTCATCACCACTTTTTAATGGAGGTAATTTAAAAAACCCTGGCTCCTCAGCGAATGCTTTAGGTACGAGTATTAATTCATTTCAAGCAACCCCCCAAAGCTCATCCAGCCCAAGCGCATCACTTCCTAATATTTTTAATTCTGTAGCAGCTACCGCAGAAAAAAATCCCTTAACAGATCCTTTTTCGAACATGCTAAAGAATATTGCAAATACACAAAAAACACCGCTTCAAGCTATAAGCAATGCCTTGCAAAACGGATCAAATCTCCAAGAAGCAGTTTTATCAGGATACCCTAAATTGCCAGAAGAGGTTCAAAATGCCATTAAAAAAATAGAAGATTTGGTCAAAAATAAGGATCTTTCTCTCGTTGGATTTAACTCCCATGGTAATTATACCGGATCTGCAAGTTCGAGGAGCAAAAACCCACTAACACCTAGCATCAACTTTGAAATACATGAGGCTACTACCAAAACTTTAAACTTCCTAAGAGCATCTCTACCCACGATAGAAGTTAATAACTCTACAGAAATAAGCGATCCTGATACGACAGACATATGGCACACAAACGAATCAGAAACTATCTTTAAAATAATTTCTCGACGCTTAAGGTTATCTCAAGAAAATCTAGAAAAACTTCCTTGGCAAAATAGTTATAATGAGAAAAATACGGAGTCATTAAAATGACTATGATATAGTTTGCTTCTACCAAAAAAACTTTAAAAAGTTTTTTAAACTATCAATAAAATACCATACTTTAATCACTGTCGTTACGCAAAAAAAATGCTAGCATCTTAAAAAAGACTAATCCAAGATATAGAAAGATTTTTGAATCTTAAAATATGAAAGAAAAATCATGATTTTTGACAGAAAACCTATTATCTTTTTTTTATTGTCAAAAAAAAAATTAAAAAATGTTAAAAATTTTTATATATTTTTATTAAAAATTTTATTTCTACAACTACCGTTCACAAACTCTCTTATAGCAATTCAAGAGCCTAACTCACTCTCAAATCCTTCTGTATCACTAAATTGTGATAATTTTTGTAAGCAATTTTCTAATGGAAAAAGTATCGGCGGATTAACTGAAGGAAACACTTGGTCCACTATAGATGACGCCTTGTGCTCAAGTTTAGGAAGTCCAACTACATCGAACAACTACTCTCTAACATCACTCACTCCCATTAAAGCAAGCGGCCCTCTTCCTCAATGTCAAATACCTTTTGTCTTAACCAAAGAGCTCATGACTGCCGTGGTAATCAATAGTGGTGGAATTATTCCACCTAATGATCAAATATGCACACAACTAGGAAAAATGGCAGATCACTGCTACTACCATAATTCCCAAGTTGAAACACAATGCCAAGCTTATAATATTCTGAATGGAGACGATTATCCGAAGATAGCAGCAGCAGAACAAGCTCTCATCGGATTGGATATCAACGCTACTGCTATCTGTGGTGTTGCCTGTAGCTTTCCTAATTCTCCGATGGTAATTGCTTGCGGAGTTCTTGCAACTATTACCGCAGCATCAGAAATAGGAATCACGATGACACAACAATCAAGTACTATTGGAGCTGCTATCTCTCAGTACCAAGCAACAGTTATCTCCGTATTGGGAACAGGAGCCTTAGTAGGAGGCCTAGCAACAACAGGATATGGAATTAAAAAAGCTACTTCAGCACGCAATGCAATAGATAAAGTAGCTGAAGTAGCTGATGAAGCAGCTGAAGTAGCTGACTCAGCCGAAAAAGAGACCCAAACAACTCTTGAAAACATGAAATCTAAAGCCAAAGGCCTGGGATCCAAAATCAAAAACCTAGGATCCAAAATCACCGCAGAAAGAACTACAAGCTGTGCCAGCGCCGCTATTTTTGCAGCCCTTACCGGCTTGCGAGTAAATTCTATTAAGAATATTGCTCAAACCAAACAACAAGCTTGCCAACAAATTAATTCTCTTTTTAGCAAACCAGTATCTCAAAGTAATTCCCCTGATCCGGCCCCCATCAATCCTAGCTCTAACAGCGCTGCAACTAGTTATTATAACGTAGGCACTAGTTATTCCGACCTAAAGGGTGGAACCACTAAAACACTAGCCCAAGAAGCAGCTGCACTAGAACCTATTATCAGTCAGTGTTGTCCACACGGATCCAGTTCTGCTTGCACCACATGTCTTGCTAATAACGGAATAAGTGCTCCAAGTACTCCCAGTGACGGTAATCTTTTAAATCCCGGAGCCTTTCCTAATGTACCCTCCTTGCCCATTAACATCCCAGGATCGATCTCTTCAGCACTTGAAAACGGAGCAGGATCTGCTATCAAAAGCGCACTTCCCAGTAAGTTAGGCCCTATCGCAGATGCCTTGAGCACTATCGCAAGTATAGCAGAAAAAAATCCGATTACTGGGTTTATTGCTACGACCAAACTAGATACAGGTACCTACAAAAGCGAAAGAAATCTTTCTAGCACTTCTGAGACGAATCCCTTCGGCAATCTAGCCATAGCACCCACGGCAACCCTGCCTGTAGTCGCAAACACAGCACCAAATACACTGAACTTTACAGGATCCCCGGAAAACAATGATATCTGGCATCGATCCGGATCAAAGACGCTTTTTCAGATTGTCACAGATCGGATCAAAAAGATGCCCAATCGCATTACAAAACTTGAACCTCTTGTTATAAATGATAAAGATTAACTTTCTATGCTATAAAAAAGTTGCCAAAACAGCAACTTCCAAGGTATCTATGGAACATCTCGTCGGGGGCTGTAGCTCAGTTGGTAGAGCGCCACAATGGCATTGTGGAGGTCATCGGTTCGATCCCGGTCAGCTCCACCATCATCGTTTTTATTTTTTTCTCGGTAAAAAATAAAAATGTCACATCGAGTAAGCTTAATTATTCCAATTTATAATGAAGCTTTGCATTTAGAGGTTTTTTTAAAAAAAATTGATTCACTTCATCTACACTATGAAAAAGAATTGATTTTGGTGGATGATGGATCCACCGACGGATCGGATGCCATTTTAAAATCCTTTGTCTTTCAATCTTCAGCAATTTGCTTGTATCAAACAAGCAATCAAGGAAAGGGTGCTGCTTTGAAACGAGGCATCCAAGCAGCTCATGGAACCATCATTGCGATTCAAGATGCTGATTTTGAATACTGTATGGAAGAATGGGAAAGCTTGTTAGCACCTCTTATATTCGACCAATACGATGTAGTTTTTGGCAATCGCTTTTCGAGAATATCCTGGAAAGATCGATTATTTCATCGAAGTATCAATTGGTTTCTGACTTTCTTAAGCAATCTTTGTAATGGACTTTGGATTTCCGATATGGAAACGGGCTATAAGGTTTTTCAAGCCCGTATTTTAAAAAACATGATTTTAGAATCCCATCGATTTGGATTTGAGCCTGAAGTAACAGCAAAAATTGCAAAAATTTCGTTAAAAATCAAAGAGCTTCCCATTCAATACCAACCTCGCAATTACTCAGAAGGAAAAAAAATTCAATGGAAAGACGGTATTGCGGCTATTTGGCATATTTTAAAATTTAATTTTTTTCGAACGCGAAAAAATTCCTTTCATAGAGAATTTCTGGAAAACCTGACCGAATATTAAATCATAATCATTGTATATTTTTTTAAAAGACATCAATCAACGCGCAATCTTTTCCAATGAGCTCTTATGGCTTGAGTGTAAGATTTCCAACCATAGCCTGAAATTTGCTTCCAACAAACGGGCGCAATCACAGAAATTTTTCGAAAAGATTCACGTTGAGCAATCGGACTCAGATGTACCTCAATGGTTGGAACCAAAATAGCAGAAACTGCATCTCGAAGCGCATAAGAAGTATGTGTATAAGCCGCAGGATTAAAAATAACGCCATTGACTTTTTTTCGATAAAAATGCAAAAAATCAATCAACGCTCCTTCTGAATTACTTTGATGAATAAATAAACGTGTACGATTTTTTCTAGCAAAAAAACGAAGCTTAGCATTCACTTGCTCCAACGTCATCGTCCCATACCATTGAGGCTCTCGCTCTCCCAGCAAATTTAAATTAGGACCATGCAATACTAAGAAATAAAAATCATAATCTTTCACAAAAAAGTCCATAGGCTTCTTCAAGCTCTGAGGGGTACACCCTTTCGAAAAGAGGATGCCCCACGTCTTTTAAAAGAACAAAAAAAAGACTATTTCCCTGCTTTTTCTTATCTTTTTGCATATAAAACATTAGACTTTCCCAAGAAACTGTTTTTGGAATCGATGGTACTTTCAAAAAACTCAGAAATTCATCTAAAATTTTTGATCTCTGGTAGGTAATTTTTTTTTTAACTTCTGAAAGTGCTAAAGCAAAACGCATTCCTAAAAGAACCGCTTCTCCATGTCGAAAAATTTGATACTCAGTCGCTGCTTCTAACGCATGACCCAAAGTATGACCAAAATTTAAAAAAACTCTCTTAGAACGCTCATCCCAAGGATCTAAAGCAACTAAACTTGCTTTATACTTCAAAGAACGATAAATAAAATCCTCCATTTTTTCATAGCCTTCTTGAAGGATTTTTTCTTTATCATTTTGAATCATTTCATAAAAAGAAGACCCTCTCAAAAGAGAGCATTTTACGATTTCTCCTAATCCTGAAATTATTTCTCGAGAAGAAAGTGAAACCAAAAACTCAGTATCACAAAGTACTAAAAGAGGTGGATAAAAACTTCCAATAGCATTTTTAACATTTGAAAAGTGGATGCCTGTTTTTCCTCCAATACCACTATCTACTTGAGAAAGTAACGTACTGGGAATATTTATCCAAGGAATACCTCGGAAGTAAGTAGAAGCCACAAATCCGGCCACATCCCCTACACTTCCTCCTCCCCAAGCAATAATAGCATCTTTACGATCTGCACCTTGCTGCAATAAAATATCAAAAATTTTCTGCACTTCAAAAAAGTTTTTTAAACCTTCACCTGCTTCAACAGTAATCAAATGCATCGAAATCTTATCCTGCAAAACAGGAAAAAAACGTTCCAGATTTTTATCTACTATCAAAAAAAGACGTTGAAATTTTTTTTTACGCAACCATTCTGACAATTGTTGAATCGCTTGAAAACCTACATAAACCTCCGATGTCTGAGAAAAACGAGAACTAATTTTCAAAGATTTCATACGAGTTTCCACAATTTTTTCTGTAAAAAAGCAGAAACAGATTCAGGCGTTTGATCATCCACACAGTAATGCAAAAATGATTTTTGATAAGAGCATTTACGCAACTCAAAAAGTCGTTCTAACTCCTGCTTTTTACGAACATCAGAAAAAGTCTCCCAGGCTTGGAATAAAGGACGATCCTGCACTAATATATCCCAACGATTCCAAAGAGCTTGCCAAGAAGCTTCCAGACAAACAGTCCAAGATTTTTCAAAAATAAGTCTTGCATTTTCAGGATCCATCAAAGCACCTGCTCCTAAAGCCACCACCTGAGATCCTTCTAAAGCTTTCTTTAAAATTTCAGATTCTTTTTTCCTAAACCAAGTTTCTCCTTTTTCTGAAAAAATACGAGTAACACTCATCTGAGCTTGATCCACCACCCAGGCATCCGTATCCAAAAAAGAACGGCCCAATTTTTGAGCTAAGAGACGACCGACCGTTGTTTTTCCTACTCCTGAAAATCCTACTAAAAAAATTGGTTTTTTAGAATGGCCCCACCATAAATTCCAACTTGCTTCAGTAACCTCTTTCAGGATCGAAAGCCCCCCTATCCCCTGCCAACCTTGCTGTGAAGCAAATTTCAAAAAAAAAGTCTCTTCAGGATCATAGACCAAATCTAAAGCCCAAGTCCCCAAGGCACTAGGAGGCAATGTTTTTAAAAACTCCAACCCCAAAAGATGCTCCTGGAACCGAGCAGTCGTTTGCACTACCAAAACACAAGCTTCTTCACTTTTTTTAACCACCTCAAAACAGATTTGAGGAAAAATTTTTTGCATCTGATCCGCTAAAGCCTGAGCATGCGCTTGGGTCCTATTGCCAATTCCCACCCAAGCAACACCTCGAAGCCCCAAAGCATACGCCACCGCTTTAGAGACTCCCCCTGCTCCCAAAAGAAGAGCTCTTTGACCTTCCAAAGGAACATCTCTTAAAGCCCTTAAAACTCCCAAGTAGTCAGTATTGTAACCCGTCCACACACCTTCTTGAATCACCACGGTATTGACCGCTTTCAATAAACACGCCTCTTCTGAAAGTCTATCTAAATGACGGATCACAGTTTCTTTGTGGGGACTGGTGATATTAAACCCAATTAGTCTATCTTTGCGCCTTGCGATCAAAAAAGAATCTAAATGCTCACGAGAAACTGAATGAAGCTCATACTGAAAATCACAACGAAATTTTTGAGCAAGACTATGGTAAAAAAAAGGAGACCGCGAATGAGCGACAGGATCTCCCATCAAAAAAGCCTTCATCAAACCCATCTCCAGGATAAAAACAACGGAAAAAATATATCTTCGTCATCACACCACTCACTAATGACATGGCTGACACTCCTTATAACCTGATTTTTTTTTAGTACAGAGAAATTTTGACTTTTCCCTTCTATATTTGATTCAAGCTAGGAAATCCTAGACAAGCCCTCTTTGCGCAGTCCAAACCTTGCGTATTGGAGCAATTTCGATCAACCACAGCATTCAATGCCTTCAACCAAGCGATCAGACCTTGCAAGCTCAGAATCTCTCCCACAAGAAAGCACTCTACAGCGTCTTTTTCCAGAAATTCGCATAGTGCGTGAAATTTCATGCTTTTTCAAGTACTATACGTGTATAAAAATTCTATTCAGGAGAAAAAATGCAAATCTGGCACTTAAAACAAGGTATGGAAAGAAGATTTCAATCGGGACACCCTTGGGTATACTCCAACGAACTCCTCCCTCATCCTCATCCAATACAACCCGGTGAGACTATAGAACTTCAAGATGCGCGAGGGAAATTTTTAGCACGCGGTTACGGTAATGCCCACTCTTTAATTAGCTTTCGATGCCTTTCCAGGAACCCTCTGATCCAAGACCCCACAACCCAAGAAAGTCTCTTCGCAAGCCTGATGCAAGCTCAAAACTTACGAAATACCTTAGGATGGAAAACAAGCTACCGACTGTGCCATGGAGAAGGCGACCAATTACCGGGGCTCATCATCGATCGGTACCTCCTAGCCAATCGAGTTCAACAGGTCTTCGTCATCCAAGCACATACCGCAGGCGCTGAAAAAATGATCCGGAACTTACCTCAAATTTTAGAAAAATGCGTAAATGACCCAAAAGCATGGGATCAAACGGGCATTTTAGTCAAAAACAATGTGAATGTCCGTAAATTAGAAGGATTAGAACCAGAACCCTGCCAAGTTCTCAAAGCTTTAGATTTAGTGAATTTTGAATCCTTGGCTATCCAAGTAGACTCAATCATCGAAGAAAAACCCCTAATCTTTCACTTGAACCTCTTGTCCGGACAAAAGACCGGATTTTTTTTAGATCAACGCTTCAATATACAACTCACCCAACTTCAAACAACACCTTGGCTAGTCCATCAAAAACAGCTTCGTATCTTAGATCTTTGCTCTTATATCGGACAATGGAGCATCCAACTGGGAACGCATTTTCAAAGCATAGGCAAGCAATGCGAAATCTCTTTTGTTGACTCCTCAAAAGAGGCCTTAAGATGGGCGGAACAAAACGCAACCACTCATGGCTTGCAGGCAACTTACCTCAACATGGATCTTGACAAGATCCATGAACTTGATCCCAAAAACTTCGACTTGATCATTGTGGATCCTCCTGCCTTCATCAAAAACAAAAAAAGCATTCCCACCGGTCAACATGCTTACTTAAAGCTTTATACCCAAGCCTTACGCCTGCTGAAACCCCAAGCAGCCATCGTTGCTTGCTCCTGCTCAAGTCTTTTTCGTGAACCAGATTTCATCCAAACGCTTGCTCGGGCAACCTCACGCGCCCAAACAAAAATTCACTGGATTGCCAGGGGATTTCCTTCAAGTGACCATCCTGTTTTGCTAGAATTCCCAGAAGGACATTACCTGAAAAACTTCATCGGTGTTCAGTTCTGAGATTTTCCGAAAATCTCAGAAAGCACACGGCCTTCGGATAAACTCGGAGGAACAACGCCTGCCAAAAACGCTAAAGTTGGAGCAATATCTACAACATGGGCTTGAGTACTGTACACCCCTTGACGAACGGATTTACCCGAAATAAGTAATGGAACCATACGATCGTACGTATACCCCGTAAAATGAGTAGCGTTGTAAGTACTCTTATAAATATAATAAGGATCAGGCACGACAATGAGCTGTCCACTTCGCTTCTCTACAAAAGAATGAATCGATTGATTTTTAAAGATTCCAGGCAAAAATTTTCCTGACAGATGATCGCTCGAAGTCAGCACATGAGAAAAATGAGGTTCTTTTTTTAAATAAGCCTGAACAAAATGCTCGATTTCTTCCAAATTAATTCGCTTATCTGCAATAGCTTCCAAATTTAAATAAAAGTGAAAATCAGCATTAGCTACAATCCATTCACCCTGGGCAGGTTTGCCATATTTCTTATCTAATAACTCACAAACACGCTTGGATAAAGCATTGGTATCAATCTTGCCGGCATCAAACTTACGCTCCTCTGCCCATTCAGGCTTCGGAGCCACGCCATGATCCCCAGTCAAAACAATCACCACATCCTGCATACCTCCAGGCATTTTCTTTTTAATAAAATTAAATAATCGAGAAAAAGCTCGATCTTCTTCCAAAGTCAGCTCTTCCATCATGGGACTATTCGGACCCACAGCATGACCCAATTTATCATGACCGGAAAAACTCACTGTCAAAAGATCGGTAGTCTGACGACGTCCCAACTCAAACTGATCGAAAACCTTTTCTGCCATCGATACAGTTAACTCTATGCCATAAGCGGTTTTTAAACTCTCCTCACTTCCTTTGGTAACATCAGGGTAAGTAAACTGAGGGGTCTTCCAGCTAAAAACCCCTCCTTGCTCAAATTTTTTATTGTACTGAACGAGCCAATCAGGAAGTTTTTTATCAGAAAGATAATACTGACTCGAAACCCACTGACTCAGTGTTGACTCAAACCAAAGCGCTAAGTCTGCTCTATGCCCCCCCAGCATCACAGAAGCACGATCTTTTAAGGCAACACTTACGACCCTGGCATCCTTCACATTTTTAATCTCATCTCCTAAAGTGCTTCCGTGCAAATACTTGGGTGAGACGCCCGGAAGATCACTCGAAGGCCCCGTCGAGCCAATGACTGACTGAGAGGGATCCTCCACGCAATAAACCAAACGCTTAGACTCCTGACTGTACCAATAATTGGTGGGAATTTGAGTCTGATAAGAATAGGCTCCTGTGAGAATCGTAGCATGACCAGGACAGGTGAGGTTTTGCAAAGCATCATATTGCGCTAAAGGAAAATAAGCAGAATGGTGCATTAAATAAGAAAATCCACCCAACGTTTTCTTAGAAATAGAAGGAAGAAATTTTTTTTCAAATCGAGTCAAATAATCTGCTCGAAATTGATCAATGACAAGAACTAAAATCAATTTGGGTCTATTAGAAAACTGTTGAATGGTAAGAGGTTTCGCCCAGACCACAGAACTCAAACACAATAAAAGCAAAACCTTGCGCGCAACAGAAATCATGACCCAACCCTTCTCTCAGTAATCTTAAATCATTGCCAAACAAGGAGGTCATATCTGGGTTTGATCTCAGTGTCTATAAAAAAATTCCTTCCATCAACCACTCCTCAACGACCAAAGAGTCATCAATTGCACACATTTATGACACTTTTTTTTCACACTGTATCCTCCATTCCTCAAAAGCAAAAGCCATTTCTCTGGCAAAATTATTGCTAGTAGGTACTACATGCTGATGAAAAAAGTGATTTTTATCTTTTTCTGTTCTATTGCCTTCCAGGCTCAAGCTGAAGAAAAAACAATCCTTGAATCTGCTATTTCTCAAGAAATGCTTTTTCATCCACAAATTTCAGACGCTATTTTAGAATCTGCATTAAATGATGAAGAATTGAGAATGAAACCCAATTTCAAAATTCCAGAAGAAATTAAAGATACTACGCGCTTTTGGCTAAAAATTTACACCAAGTATACCACACGAGATATTGTTTTTTTTGATCAAAAAAACATGAACGAAACCTACGAAGTTTTAAATTTTGAGCCTATTTTATCAAAATCAAGGAATAAAATCGTTTATGAGATTCTTACCGAAAGACTCTTAAAAAAAACAAGAGCGGAGTACTTAGCAGCTTTTAATGGTTTAATTCGAACACCACATCCCACTCATCCGACCCCGAAACAAAAGATCATTCTATCCCATGCTCCATCCCCAAGCAGCGCTGTTTTTCGAGAGATGAAAGAGCACTTTAAATACTTACGAGGACAAAGAGATAATTTGATTTCAGGATTAATCGCTGCAGAATCTTTTTTACCTAAAATGGAAATGATCTTTGCTGAGGCAGATGTCCCTACAGAATATACAAGACTGAGCCTAGTAGAAAGCTCCTTCAATTTAAAAGCAACATCAAAAGTGGGGGCCTCTGGAGTTTGGCAATTCATGCCCTCAATAGGAAAAAAATACTTGACCATCAACCACTCCTTGAACGTAGACGAACGTCGCTCTCCGCTGAAATCCACCGTTGCCGCAGCGAAAATGCTCAAATGGTCGCATAAATACCTAGGAAGCTGGGTCCTTGCGGTCATTGCCTACAACCACGGCCTGAAGCATCTGCCTCGATTCCACCATCAAGAAGCCGCATTTGAAAAAATCGCCTACCTCTTTAACCCAGATCATCCTAAAAATGCATTAGGATGGGCAAGCAGGAGCTACTACTGCGAATTTTTAGCAGCGCTTTATGCGGAAAACTACCGCCATCTTTTTTTTGGAGAAATTCCCAATTCTGGTATTTCCCCCATCACCTACCTTCAGCTTCCAAAACCAGAATCAGGCCTCCAAATCGCCCAGCAAAACCATATCAAAATCCAAGATTTTAAGTTTTTGAATGCAGATGTTCAAAACCTCAAACGCAAATTGCCTCAAGGCTTTTGGATCGCCTTACCTCGTTTCAGTGACGACATTCGAAAATTTACCCGAGTACAACTTGCTAAAAAAATGCGACTAGTCAGAAGCAAAAAATTATGAGATAAGAGCCCCATGCATCCTTGGCACGATATTAGCGTTGGTGAAAAAGCTCCCGATTACTTAACTGTTATAATTGAGATTCCTAAGGGATCAAAAACGAAGTACGAGGTAGATAAAGCAAGTGGACTCATTCGAGTTGATCGAATTTTGTACAGCTCTGCCCATTATCCCGCCAACTACGGCTTCGTACCTCAGACCTACTGCGAAGATAACGATCCTCTGGACATTTTAGTCCTAGGTCAAGACCCCATGGTGCCCCTATCCATCCTCACCGCGAAACCTCTAGGGGTCATGAAAATGATCGACCAAGAAGAACCAGACGACAAGATCATCGCCGTTCATGCGGATGACCCAGAATACCGAAACTACGCATCTATTGACGAACTCCCCTCCCACCGTCTGCTTGAGATCAAGCATTTTTTTGAAGACTATAAAGTCCTAGAACAAAAAAAAGTGATCGTCGAGGGATTTTTAGGTAAAAAAGAAGCCCTTCAAATCATCACTCATGCCCTTGAGTGCTACCGTAACCATGCCCCTTCGCTCAAAGTAAAACGTTAAGGACTTTTCAAGCACAAAGAAAACAGCTTCAACTTCCCCACCTTCAGGACATGTCGCGAAGGAGGCTTTGCCTCATACCATTCCTCAGTGAGAACCTCCCCATCGAGTCGGATAGCTTTTTGCTGAAGTAATCGACGGACTTGACTTTTAGACTCTACAATTTGACGCTCCACCAAAAAACTCACCCAGTGAATGCGTCCATTCGTCTCCAAAACTACCTCCAAAACAGGCAGATCGACATCGGAGCTTTTCTTGGAAAAAAGACGCTCAAACCGTGCTTGAGCTTGACTACCAGTTCCGTGATAGCGCTGTACAATCTCAAAAGCGAGATTTTTCTTGGCCTCCATAGGATGAAGCCTACCCTCTTCAAGGGCCTGCTTGAGATCCAAGAAAGAAGATGCAGAAATACGACTCACAAGCTCATAGTAGCGCACCATCAAGGGGTCAGAAATAGACATGATTTTTCCAAACATCACATCTGCTGAATCAGTCAAATCAATGGTATTTCCCATACTTTTGGACATCTTATGAACTCCATCTAAACCCTCCAAAAGAGGCATCATCAAAATAGCCTGAGCTTTTTTACCAAAACTTTTTTGTAAATGCCTTCCCATGAGTAAATTGAACTTCTGATCACTTCCCCCAAGCTCAAGATCTGCTTGCAGGGCCACAGAATCATAGCCTTGCAAAAGAGGGTACATAAACTCATGCAAAAAAAGGGGAGTTTTTTCTTCCCAACGCTTAGAAAAATCTTCTCTTGCGAGTAACTGCCCCACTGTGGTGCGAGAAAGCACTCCCAAAAAAGATTCTAAAGAAAGCGAAGACAACCAATCAGCATTATAAACTACTCTTGTTTTTTCAGGATCTAGGACTCGAAAAATCTGCTCTTGGTAAGTTTTTCCATGAGCATCCACCTGCTGCTGAGATAACTGCAAGCGCGTTTTACTTTTCCCAGTAGGATCCCCCAGTCTTGCCGTAAAATTCCCGATCAGGAAGCAGACCTGATGTCCAAACTCCTGAAGAAGCTTCAGCTTGTCGAGCACCACCATATGCCCCAAATGAAGATCCGAACGTGAAGGATCCGCTCCAAATTTAACCAACAAGGGTTTTTGATCACGGTAAGAGACATCGAGTTTTTCACGAAACTCTTCTTCAGGAAGAATCTCAAAAACACCTTTTTTGAGTTCTTCCCACTGCTCAGAAGGGGTAGCAACAATAGCCATTGCCCGAACTCTAACTGAAATTCAAAAAATGCTCAAGCGAATCGCCCGATAAAAAAATTGCAAATTCACTCACAAACTCATAAATACAAGGAAATGAAATCTTTCAGAACTTTTTTGATGCTTCTCACCTTGGTCATCATCACCGGATCTGTGCTCTTCCTACGCTACTATAGCTTTGTCTTTGCTCGCGAGATTCAAGGAGAACTCGTCGCCATAGATATCCCTAAAGAATCGGACACCATGCAAGAGTCTTTTTTATTCATGATTGCCATTCGAACCACTCAAGGGGATATTTTCGTTGCCACAAGCGAAGACCGCCAATGGAAGGTGGCCCAGAAAGGTCAATGCGTCGTTGCAAAATACTTCCCTTACCCCCCATGGCAAATGGACAAATTTGGCTCCTACCACGGAGCAAAGCTTTTAAAGCTTTTTGACTGCGCATTGCAAAATCCAGGTATTTAAATCTTCAAAAACCTGCTGCTTGCCTAATTCCTGAAAGGGCTCATGGTAAAAATGCGGATAAGTACGAAGACGCTTTGAAGGCGCCTGAAGCATTTCAAAAAACCTCAAGGAACAAGAAGGATCAACAATCGCATCTTCCAGAGGTACCAGCATTTGGACTGGAAAAGGGTATCCCGTATTTTGAAAAGCAAGATCGATGCCTTCAAGCATACTAAAAAACAAACGAGGGGTGATACTAGTATGCACCCAAGGATCTTTGCGATAGGCTTCTACCACTTCAACATCATGAGAAAGCTTCGCCGGATCAAGCTCGGACTTAAGGGAAATCCCAGGAGCTATCCAAGATAAAGCGTAACCTAAGCTTTTTTTCCAAAAAGAAGGTGTTTCTTTTAACCCTAAAAAAGGCGCTGAAACCGTCATAGAAGCAATAGGCAAATCACGAGGAAGCCTTAAAGCTATCAATCCCCCCATGCTCTGTCCAACAATATGGAGCCTACAAGAACCCCACTTTCGATTCAGAAACGCGTGAAACTCCCGAATACAACTTGCCGTTACCTCCACATGATGCTCGAAAGTCCCAGAGCCCCTTTTACCCAAGGATCGCCCATGGCCTAAATGATCCCAGCTAAATACTCCTCCCACAGACGCATCTAAGTAGTTCAGAAAATGCAAGTAGCGCCCTAAATGCTCACCCAAACCATGAATCAGCACCAAAGCATCATTGTCCAGACGCTCTTGCCGATCACAGAACCTCTCAAAAAGAGAAGATTTTGCTAGGACAAGCTCAGCCTGAAGCTTCCAACCCTCCCTAAGCATCACCTAACTCAATATACTTCTCAATGACACGTCTTGACTTTTCAGAAAGACGATCAAACCGAAAACTAAATCCACGTCCATCCTCTAAAATACGCACAATCGTTCCTCGAGCCGTGAACATCAAATGAGGCTCTGTTTCTTTTCCCGAAGGACTCACATTCACCTTCAAACGTGTTCCCACCCCTGCCGGTACGTCCTGTGTAAGAATCTGAAGACCTCCCACACTGATATCTCGACACAGACCTAAAATGACCTCTTGATCATCTGTCATCACCACTTGAGCTACCAAGGGCTTGCGTAATTGTACTCGACGCTCTACCTCAATCTTTTTGATAACTTTCGGTTTACCAGAAACACCCCCGGACTTCTGTTCGAAAAAATCAGAGACGCTTTCGAGAGCCTCCCAATGCTGCATACCACGGCACCAAACATAGGCAGATGTGTCAATTTTTCCGGATTGAAGCATCATTTGAATTTCCTTAACAGAAAAAGGACCGTACTGTGCCTTCTTCACACACAAAAACCATCTTTTCATTTCCTCAACCTCAGGCGCTGGAGGAGGGACTCGATTTTTGGATTTTACCGCAAGAGGGGTAGCCTGGTTCACTTCTGTGCACTTTTTTTTGGGGGCACAAGGTGCTCCTGACTGAAACGAGGGTGTATCGCAAATACGAAGCCACTGAGACTGACCTTTACGCCAAATAAAATGCGCCCAACTGATCTCTTGGGATCCAATACGCTGATGAATCTGAGAGGCTGTCAAAGGCCCCACCCATTTTTCTCCCAACGCCAAGTACCACTGCGCAGCATCGTCTGAAATCAAAAACTCCTGCGAGTTTTCCATAAGAACTCCCTCTTCGTTGGCCCCAACACACCATCGTAACTTTTGAACCCCCTTCTGTCAATAGAACTATTAAATCTGAGGCTGGTAGATGACTTGGACTAAATCAGAACCCGAAATCATACCACTGCCAGAAAGTTTAATAGCATATCCAGAAGCTTGATTCAGGTCAATTGAAACACCGTTGAGCACTGTTTCGTAAGCGTAAACTCCCGTCTGCATTCCAACGTACTGCCATCCATTATTAGGATCCTGAGGAATGGAAACTGCGTTACTAGAATTACCTCCGACTAAACGATTGACTTGAATGGTACTCGGATTCGGTTGCTGCTGAATAAAAACGTATTTTTGCGTTCTCGTTAAAACCTGAATCTGCAAACTTGCGTAAAACTGTGAATAAATACTTTTAATTCCACCCTGACAAATGTCAAAAGACTTTCCATTTAAACCAGCAGAAAGATTCCCAATATTCAAAGAACCCAATCCAGCCAAAACAGTACCGGCAGGATAAGCGCTATTAGTGTAATTAATCGCACTTCCTCCAGCCATCTGTATGTAACGAGTGCCTTTAAAAGCATTAGAACCATTACAAGAAAAACCATTAATGTTAGGAGAAACAGCTGCATAAAAGCTCATCTGAGGCCAAGAGGTTTTAAAAGCATTGGCATAATAATTAAAGCTTGCCGTATAAGTACCAGGATCGCCTGAAGCGCCATACTGACTGATCCAGGTGGGATCCGAACCAGCAGTACCAGTTGGAACAAAACTTTTTCCCGCGAGTTCGCAGATCTTAGTACCTCCTGACTCGCAATAATTTACCGAGGAAGTATCGTCGGTTTCGCTTACTGCCAAAACAAACAAAAGAGCATCCGGTCTTAAAAAATTCGAACTACCCAATCCATTTTTGAGTGTCCAATATAAGGTACGAAACCCACTTTCTGTAGATCCTGAAGCGAAGTTAAAGGTTGAACCAGCCATCAATTGGTAATTAGAAAATGTCGTAAAAAAAGTAGAAGCTAAATTTTCAACACCCCCTACAGGAGCTCCTACATAAGGCGCGACATAAGAGGGAGAATTACTGTCATACTGAGAACCTGCCACCTGCGTGAACATGGGCGTGGAAGTCGTGGAAGGAGCAGCAGGAATGGCAGCAAAATGAAAATCCCACTTCGCAGCACTTAACTGATTTAAAAAACTTTGAATCTGAGTATTGATCACTGAAAAAGAATTTGCGCCAGCTGGGGTATTCGATTGCAATAAAAGAATATCGACTTTAGGAGGAATAGAGAAGGTTCCAGGAGCGCTGCCCAACTGATTCTGGTAGCCAAGATTAAAATTGGTTTTTCCACAAGCTAGACAAAAAAAACCAAGGATCAATATCCATTTTTTTTTAAACATTTCAGCCTTTTTTTGCAAAATAACTGCCATCTTTTTTTATAAAAAAAACTCCTTTAAATTCAAGTAAGTTGAAGAATTCTTTAGGCATCTGCCTAATCATTCGGCAGGTTTTATTTGAAGATTTTCATAAAAAAACGGTACAGGTTTTGCTTTTCACTATTACTATGATTTTAAAACGATGGAATTTTTTTTTATTCATGCTTTTTCCTAGCTTAGTTCAAGCACAACCAAAAGATTCTCTAAAAAAAATCAATGAAACTTACGATGCAAATCTTCAAATCCAAGAAGCTTGCACCCTAGAAGAAGGTAACCCTAATCTGATTGTTGCCATTATCGATACAGGATTAGACTGTGATCACATGAATTTAAATACCCATTTAAAAAAAACTCCGACATATCAAGTAGAAGGGTGGGATTTCGTCACACAAACATCAAAGGTAACAGATGAAAATGGACATGGAACCCATATTGCAGGCATCATTAGTCATATCGCCCATCGCGTTAAATTAATGCCACTAAAATACTACTCCCATGCTAGTCCAGAAGAAAATCTCAATCGTACTGTGCAAGCGATTGAATACGCGATTGATCATCATGCAAAAATCATCAATTACAGCGGAGGAGGCTCTGAGTTTTCTGAAGAAGAACGAAAAGCCATTGCTCGAGCTCAAGCACAAGGCATCTTATTCGTAGCTGCTGCTGGAAACGAGCAGCATAATACCGATTTAGAAGAAAACAGCTATTATCCTGCTTCCTACCATCTTTCTAATGTCATTGCAGTGGCTGCAAGCGATCGTAACAACGAACTTTTGAAAAATTCTAATTGGGGAAAACACCGTGTAGACATTGTCGCACCAGGCGATAGCGTTTACAGCACCCTTCCAGGAGATCATTACGGATTTTTATCAGGCACTTCCCAAGCAACCGCCTGGGTCACAGGAGTTGCAAGCTTGCTTCTATCTCACGATCCGAACCTGACTCCCGAAGAAATAAAAGCGATTTTTAGGAATTCAGCAGACAAATTCCCTCAATTTCAGGATAAAGTCATCGACTCAGGACGTCTGAATGCCTACCAAGCACTCATGAGCCTTGAAAACCGTAGTTCGAAAAATTTCCTCGCTAGAATCGAAGAATAACGAACGATGAGTTGAACATGCAAAAAAGCGCTTCTGGCTTGGAGACCTATTTTCATCAAGAATCAAAGATGTCACTTAGAGCGAAAAGCAATTTCTTGAAAGATTATTTCTTGCGAGTAATCCTCGTATAGCTGCCTTACCAGCAACAACCTCAGAACTGCTCGTCGATGATCCTTTAGGATCAATACTTATTTTCACCTTACTGCATTAAGGCTCGAGTACTGCGCATGATTCGCTAGCTTACTGAAAAAATTTTCATAGCACTTTTATCAACCATAGTTCTCTTAGTAGCTTAAGTAAGTTTGGATCGATGATCAACGAATTGAAATTTCTGATCCCAGGAAGACTGCGATTGATATTCTAACAGAAGCCACAACAGGGATAACAGAGATTTTTGCTAACTATCTGGAAAAACAAGCATCACTCGATGGAATTTATGCGTCCACATCCCAGAACTCAAACAATCCCCCCCTCTCCATCCTTCCAACGAATCAGTGAAACTCGAGTTTCAAGTTTTTTTGTAACTATTTGATTTTAAAAGGATTAAGTAAAATGCTGAGTTTTAAAAAAATCAATAATTTCAATATGTTGCATAAATTTCAGGAAAAAACTTG
>TBL_comb48_EPIDRAFT_1000530_pt1 | contig 29780 bp, 20 predicted proteins | sample TroBogEpilimnion_37_FD_10681 | JGI IMG/M metagenome (IMG submission 10681) | reverse complement strand
GAGCAGCCGGGTACTACAGCCACTCCTCAGCGGCGGTACTCTACAACGTCAGGAGATTCAAACGCGCACCCGCCACGGCGTCCGCAAGACTTTATCTCTCAACGCCGAGCTTATCGAACTAGGCGGCAAGCGGTGCATGGTGACCCTGATTGAAGACACCACCGCGCGCCGTCGCTTGGAGCAAAAACAGGTGGAGCTGGCGGCCATCGTCGAATCCTCTGAAGACGCCATCATCGGCAAATCGCTGGACGGCGTTATCACCAGTTGGAACCGTGGTGCTGAAAAGATCTTCGGCTACACTTCGGCGGAAGCCGTCGGTCAGCCCTTGCTGATGATCTTTCCACCCGAAAAACAACATGAAGAGTCGGAAATCCTAGCCCGGATCTCGCGTGGTGAAACGGTTGAGCATTTCAATTCAGAGCGCATCTGCAAAGATGGACGAAGGATCATCATCTCCGCCACCATCTCCCCGCTTAAGGACGGAAATGGAAGGGTGACCGGAGCCTCGAAGATCGCGCGCAACGTCACCGAGCAAAAGCGCTCCGAAGAAGCGCTGGCCAGGAGCGAAGAGATGTTACGCCGTTTCATCAAGCACACGCCTGCAGCCGTCGCGGTGTTGGACATGGATCTGCGCTACCTGCAAATCAGTGAGCGTTGGATCACCGACTATCATCTTGAAGGAAAGGATGTCATCGGGCGCTTGCATTACGAGGTGTTTCCAGAGATTCCCGAGCGCTGGAAGGACATCCACCGTCGTGCCTTGACCGGACAGCCCCAGAGCTGTGACGAGGACATGTTCTTGCGTGCCGATGGCAGCGAGGAATGGATTAAATGGGAAATCCAGCCGTGGCACACGACGGGCAATGAGATCGGCGGCGTGATCTTTTTCACCCAGGTGATCACCGAGAGAAAGCGCAGCGAGATCAAGCTGCGGGAAAGCGAAGAGCGCATCCGCATCCTCGGAGACAACCTGCCCAGCGGCATGATGTATCAGATCGATACTGGCGCAGACGGCGTGCAACGGCGCTTCACCTACGTCAGTGCCGGCGTAGAAAAGCTGCATGAAGTCACCGCCGAAGCCGTCCTGCAGGACGCACGGCTGATCTACGGGCAAGTTGCCGAGGCAGACCGGGCGCTCGTGGCCGCGCGTGAGGCCGATGCGCTTGCCTGCATGAAGCCCTTTATGGCCGAGCTGCGCATGGAATTGCCCTCTGGAGCCATTCGCTGGAGCCTCTTCACCTCTGCACCGCGCCGCACGGCCAATGGGCATGTGCTCTGGGACGGCATTGAGCTGGACATCACCTCGCAAAAACTGGCGGAGGAAGTCCTGCGAGAAAAGCAGGCCCAGCTCGTGCTGGCGATGGACATTGCCAAACTCGCCCACTGGGAATACGACGTGGAGAAGAACTTCGCCAGCGGCGACGAGCACATCTTCCACCTGCTTGGCACAACCTCGGCGCAGGAAGGCATGCTATCCATGACCCCGGAGGATTACATTCGGAAATTTGTGCACCCAGAGGATGCCGGTATCGTGGCCAGCGAATTGGCCCTCGGGATCGCGTCAGACGATCCCAATTTCGCGCGGGAGTTTGAGCATCGCATCATTCGCAGGGACGGAGCCGAGCGCGTGATGCTGGTGCGCTACCGGATCCACATGGATGCGAAAGGCCAGACCGGCAAAGTTCTCGGCACCAATCAAGACATCACGGAACAAAAACAGAACGAGCTGCGCATCCGGCAGTTGAACCGCATCTATGCGGTGCTTAGCGACATCAACCAGACTATCGTGCACGAGAAAGACTCGCAGGCGATGCTGACGAAGGCCTGCCAGATTGCCGTGGAAAAGGGCGGCTTTCGCATGGCCTGGGTGGGCATGCACGACACTGCGGCGCAAAAGGTCCAGCCGGTGGCCTCTGCAGGCGTGGTGGACGGGTATCTGGAACTGGCGAACATTGATCTGTGTGACGAGGCTCGGAGCAACGGTCCCTCGGGACGCTGCTTCCTGTCCGGAGAACATGCCATCTGCAACGACATTGAGCATGATCCGCTCTTGGCGCCGTGGCGTGAGGAGGCACTGAAGCGCGGCTACCGCTCGGCCGCCAGCTTTCCGCTCAAAGTCGGCGGCATGGCCAGCGGCATCTTCACTCTCTATTCCGGCCAGATCGGATTCTTTGATGAGGAGGAACTACGCCTGTTGGATGAACTGGCGCAGGACATCGGATTTGCGCTGGAGGTGAGCGAAAGCGAGGCCAAACGCCGACAGGCGGAACAGGAACTGCGCTGGCGCACCGCCTTCTTTGAAGCGCAGGTGCATTCCTCCATTGATGGCATCCTCGTGCTGGACAGCGCGGGCAAGAAGCTGCTCCAGAACCGGCGGGTAAGCGAGCTGTGGAAGATCCCGCAGGACATTGCCAACGATTCTGACGACTCACCGCAGCTCCAGTTCGTTCTCAGCAGGGTCAAGGAGCCGGAAGTCTTTATCCAAAAGACCGCCCACCTCAGGGCTCATCCGGACGAATCCAGCAGCGACGTCATTGAACTGGTGGATGGCACCATCCTGGAGCGCTACTCCGCGCCCGTGCGCGGCACTGATGGCACCTACTACGGACGGGTGTGGACCTTCCACGACATCACCGAACGCAAGAAAATGGAACAGCAGTTCCTCCGCGCGCAGCGCATGGAGAGCATCGGCACCCTCGCCAGTGGCGTGGCGCATGACCTGAACAACATCCTCACACCCATCATGATGTCTGCTCCCGTGCTGCGCATGCGGATTTCCGAAGAGAGTCGTGGGAAGATCATCGACACCATTGAGATGAGTGCGGCACGCGGCGCGCAGATCGTCAAACAGGTGCTGACCTTTAGCCGTGGTCTGGAAGGCGAAATGCTGCCGCTGCAGGTCGAGAGCGTGATCCAGGAAATGGAACAGATGATCCGCAGTACTTTTCCAAAGGACCTCACCGTCGAATGTGTGATCGAGCCCCACTTGTGGCTCGTGCTCGGAGATGCCACGCAGCTTCACCAGGTACTGCTCAACCTCTGCGTGAATGCGCGTGACGCCATGCCGAATGGCGGCACGCTGCGGCTGAGCGCCTCCAACCTCGACATCGACGCCAGCTACGCCAGCATGCTGCCTGAGTCCACCCCCGGCCAGCATGTGCTGCTGGAAGTGAGCGACACCGGCAGCGGCATCCTGCCGGAAATCCAGGAGCGCATTTTCGACCCCTTCTTCACCACCAAGGGGCTCGGCAAGGGCACCGGTCTCGGTCTGTCGACCGTCCACGGCATCGTCAAGAGCCACGGCGGCTTCCTCAAGGTCTCAAGCGAGCTTGGCAAGGGCACCACCTTCAAGGTTTATCTTCCGGTCGCCCCGGATCAGGTGGCGGTGGCAGGTGCCTCAGCATCTGCGCCTCCTCCCACCGGCCACGGGGAACTGGTGCTTGTAGTGGACGACGAGCCGGCGGTCAACAGCGCGGCGCAAGCCGTCCTGGAGGCAAATGGTTACCGGGTCATGGTCGCTGCGGATGCCACCGAAGCCCTTGTCAAGTTCACCGAGAATTCGCACGACATTGCCATCGTCTTGACGTACATCGTGATGCCGGTCATCGATGGGGTATTGTTTCTGCGCACCCTGCGGCAGTTAAACCCCACCATCCCGGTGATTGCGTCCACCGGACACAGCGAGCAGAAACAGTTCGCCGCGATGCGAGAGCTCGGAATAGAATCAGTCCTGCACAAACCCTACAACGCCGGCACACTTTTGCGCACCATTCATGCCGCTCTGTGTCCTAAACCTTAGTTTGCAAAAATAGCAGTCCATTCCGCAGCCTGCTGAAAATGCTTTGCCGTCTGGAGGTCGTGGTGCATCTCTCCGCACTCATCCCAACCTCTGAATGAAGCGCTACTCCCTCGGCATCGACTACGGCACCAACTCCTGCCGCTCTCTCCTCATTGACCTCGACAACGGTGCCGAAGTCGGCTCCACCGTCTTCAATTACCCCAGCGGTGAGATGGGCATCCTGCTCGATCCCAAAGACCCGCACGTCGCGCGCCAGAACCCGCAGGACTATCTCGAAGGCCTCGAAGCTGTTACGCGCGGTGCCCTACAGCAGGCGCAGGCCAACGTCCCCGGCTTTGATCCCGCGCAGGTCATTGGCATCGGCATCGACACCACGGGCAGCACGCCCATTCCCGTGAACCAGGCGGGCACCCCGCTGGGCCTGCTGCCGGAGTTCAAGAACAACCTCAACGCCATGGTCTGGCTGTGGAAAGACCACACCGGCTACGCCGAAGCGGCGGAGATCACCCAGCTCGCCCACGAGATGCGGCCCCACATCATTGCCAAATGCGGCGGCATCTACTCAAGCGAGTGGTGGTGGAGCAAAATCCTCCGCCTCCGCCGTGTGGATGCCCAGGTCTTCGCGGCGGCCTACAGCTTCGTCGAGCACTGCGACTGGATTCCCGCCGTGCTCACCGGCAACACTGACCCCCTCGCGCTCAAGCGCGGCGTGTGCAGCGCCGGGCACAAGGCCATGTTCAGCACCGAATGGGGCGGCCTGCCAGACAAGGAATTCCTCGCCAAACTCGATCCCGCTCTCGCCGATCTGCGTGACCGCCTCTACTCCGAAGCCCACACCTCCGATGTGAAAGCGGGCAGCTTGTGCGCCGAATGGTCCCAGCGCCTTGGCCTCAAGGCAGGCATCGCTGTCAGCGTCGGTGCCTTTGATGCGCACATGGGCGCAGTCGGCGCAGGCATCAAAGAAGGCACGCTGGTCAAAATCCTCGGCACCAGCACCTGCGATCTCATGATTGCTCCTACCAGCAAGCCGCTGGCGGACATCCCCGGCGTCTGCGGCATCGTGAACGGCTCCGTGCTCCCCGGCTTCTACGGCATCGAAGCCGGACAAAGTGCCGTGGGCGACATCTTCCTCTGGTTCGTCAATCACCTCGTGCCCGACAGCTACGGCGCCACCGTGGGTGAGAAGTTCGTGAACATGGAAAAGGCCATGCTCGGCAAAAAGCCCGGCTCCACCGGCCTCCTCGCGCTCGATTGGAACAACGGCAACCGCACCATCCTCGTCGATGTCCGCCTCACCGGCCTGCTGCTCGGCCAGACGCTCCACACCGAGGCTCATGAAATCTACCGCGCCTACATCGAAGCCACCGCCTTCGGTGCGCTCACCATCATCAAACGCGTGGAAGAATACGGCGTCAAAATCGAGGAGGTCATCAACACCGGCGGTCTTTCCATCAAAAACGCTACCCTCATGCAGTGCTACGCTGACATCATCGGCAAGCCCATGAAAGTCAGCCAGAGCGAGCAGACCTGCGCCCTCGGAGCCGCCATATTCGGCGCCGCCGCCGCCGGGGCAGGGGACATCGGCACCCTCCAGGCCCAGGTCACCGCCACCCGCGAGAAGGTCTATTATCCCATCCCCGAAAACCAGGCCGTCTATGCCGAACTCTACACCCTCTACCGCACCCTCCACGACGCCTTCGGCACCACCGCATGGAGCGGCAAGATCAACCACGTGATGAAGCAGTTGCTGGATATTCGCGCACGGCAGAGCTGAGCAAAACTTCACTCAGCGAATGATCGCCACCATCATTCTTGCTAAAGGCAGACCCCTCACAACGACCGAGTCGCTCGTTATGGGCGGTATTCTATTCTTGATCGGAATCGCCTTTGTCTATGGAACTTGGTTTCATTGGAAGTGGATGCAAAAGCGCCTGGGATGGTTGCTGCGCTGGGGGCAGGGCGGGTGGAGTTTTCCGGCGAGTCGCGTCGGCATGAATTATAGTGCGCTTACGGGAATGATGCTTGGCATCATGATGATCGGAAATGGAATGAAATGGAAACTTTCTGTGGATGGTGGTTATCTTTTTGTTGGCATAGTGGTTTGGATGATCCTTGGCGTTTGTATTGCATTGAGAGATTATTCCCTCCATCTGAACAACAAGGATGCCGATCATGGGGATGAATGAGGATTCGATTTTCAACCAGCGTCTTGTCTTTTTCGGCTTGTCCATCTAGACTCCAATCGTGGAAACAGAAACCCTGGCCCGCAAACTTGGCACCACGACGCACCTTTCTCCTCTGCTGATGAAGGCGCGTCGGTTGGGGTTTTCCACGTCTGAATCCCTGGAAACTTTGGCGGTCAGACGCGGCTGCCGGTATTATGACAGTAAAGGGGAACTAAACCGGTTGGCGGAAGAACCGGCAGAGTATCGAGTTGTACAACGAGCGCGCGAGGAGACGCTGGCGAATGAAGAATTGGCCGTGGCGCTGCTGTCCATCGTCCTGCCAAAATCACAATGGCGGCTGCGACTTGGCGCTGCCATGCTGGCAGCATCAGGGAACTCTCCAGCTCGTATCGCCAATCTCGCGATTCAAGAACGCTCAGAGCAGGTAGTGAGCTACATCGCGCAGTGCGGGCGTCAGGTGGAGCCAGAAAATGACTTCTGAGACAAGCTGCTGGCCCTGCTTCCTAATCCGAGCTACCAGCCTGCCCCAGATGTGCTGCCCCACATCACACGGTTTGTGGCCATGACGGGTGTCACACGGCATGGCAAAGAAACCATTATGCAATGGATTCGGCCCACCCGTGCAGCTGCATGAGTGCCCTAATAGACAATCCTGCGTAAGTCGTTTCAACGCTGGACGGCCAACTTGACCATGAGGTTTCTCTGGTAGTTTTTGGCCGTGGCGCACTTTGTCTCGGTTATTCGAACCCACCTCAGGAGTATTTCACAACTCAGGATGTCGATGGCATCATCCGCATGAGTCAGCTCGAATCCTTGGTTAATGACGAGCGCTTTTGGGACGCCGTTGACCAGACCAACCTGTTGCTGGAACCCAAAGGCCTCTACATCACGCATTTGTTTCAAGCCGATCAAATCTTTCTCCGCCCAGACTGGGAGCAGTTCATCCAACCCGTGACGCGTCCGGCCACCCGATTTCTGAAATTCTTTCGTCCTCACACCATCGACCTCATTTTGACCAAAATGATGCGTGGCAACGACCCGCAGGACATGCAGGATGTGGAGTTCCTGATCCGGCACGATGGCATCACCAGTGCACAAATGGAGCCCGCCTTTCGCGATGTGCGCATGCCGGACATTCAGGAATTGCGCGATGCCTTCGAGCGTGCGTTGCCCGTCGTGCGGAAACTGCTGAATGTTCATGCACAACCAATCTGAGCTGCATGGACTGGCGGCTTCTCATCTACTTTGCCTTGCTGCTTCTACTGCTTTGGCTGGCGCCTTTTGTTCCCCCCATCTTCGGACAGAATGCAACCAAAGTGCTGCCAGACACCTCTGCGAGTGATCGACGCCTGCTTCGACTTTGCCTGCGCGGCTTGGCGGTGATCGCAGCGGTCTTGCTGCTATGCAAATGGGTCGGCTGATAGGGAAGGTTTACAAGCCTCACTTCACTCGCAAGCTCCGCCCCATTCCCGCCGTTTGGCTTTTCTGCATGATCTCCCTTCGCACGCTTTCCCTGCTCCTCGCTCTCACCCCTGCGCTACTCCATGCCGAAGACTGGCCGCAGTGGCGTGGGCCGCGTCTGGATGGCACCTCCAAAGATACCGGCTTTCCCATCACGGCGGATGGCACGGTGACGTGGAAGGCTGAGCTGCCCGGCAGCGGGCATGCCTCTCCCATCGTCTGGCAGGATCGACTCTTCATCGTCGCCGCGCTGACGGAAAACCAGGAGCGTGTGCTGGTGTCCTTGGATCGTGCCTCTGGGAAAATCCTCTGGCAGACCACCGTGGTCAAAGCCCCCATCGAGAGCATCCACAAACTCAACAGCCAGGCCTCCAGCACCCCCGCCACCGATGGCGAGCGCGTATTCACCGCTTTCCTCGACAACTCCGAAACCGACGCCACCCGCGCAGCCAATGCTGGCAAGGTCTTCGGCAAAGGCGAAGTCCCCAAAGGCACCGTGGTTATCTCCGCGCATGATTTCAGCGGCAAACAAATCTGGCAGGTGCGCCCCGGCCTCTTCTCCAGCAAACACGGCTTCTGCGCCAGCCCCATCGTCTTTGAAGACAAAGTCATCGTGAACTGCGACCACGACGGCGACGGCTACATCGTCGCCCTCGCCCGCACCGACGGCAAAGAACTCTGGCGCATCGACCGCCCCAACAAAACCCGCAGCTACTGCGTCCCGCTCATTCGCGACATCGGTGGCCGCACGCAGATGGTGCTCTCCGGCACCATGTGCGTCGCCAGCTACGATCCCCGCACCGGCAAGCTCCTCTGGATCATGGACGGCCCCACCGAGCAGTTCGTCGCCTCCATCGTTTATAGCGAACAGTCCGGCCTCCTCTACATGACCGGCGGCTTCCCCGAGCACCACCTCCTCGCCATCAAGCCCGACGGCAGCGGCAACGTCACCAATACCCACATCGTCTGGCGCACCAACAAAGGCGTCTCCTACGTGCCATCACCGCTCATCGAAGGCAGCCACCTCCTCAATGTCTCCGACTCCGGCGTCGCCCACTGCTTCGATGCCAAATCCGGGACCATCGAATGGGAAGAGCGCATGCGCGAGCACCACGCCTCCCTCACCAGTGCCGAAGGCCACGTCTATTTCGTCAACGACTTCGGCATCCTCCGCACCGTGCAGCCCGACGCCACCTACAAGCTCCTCGCCGAAAGCGACCTCAAAGAGAAAGTCTTCGCCTCCCCAGCCCTCAGCGAAGGCCAGATCTTCATCCGCACCGACAAAAGCCTCATCTGCCTCGGGAAGCGCGTTGCGAAGACGGCGGCGCGGTGAGTTTCTGATTGGTCGCCCCCCCGTGAAATCCAAATCAGCTTATAAAGCACTTGGCCTGCGAGCACGTTTTGCTTTGGCCACTCGTATATTAGAGTCCTGGTGCTCATCACGGGGCTTAAACTGGTCAGGTAGAGATTCGTTCTTCGATTTGCTATGGCAGCTTCCAACCTCAGAGGACTTGGCAGATTGGGACGCTAGAACAAAGCGAGACAGCTCAGTATCCTTTGGCTTGGGCGACGATTGCCCAGGCGACCTTTTATCAGCCATTCACGGTTGTGGGTTGGCAGAGGCTGATGTTCGTCATCTGTTTGAAAGTGTTTTGGAGATCGCTTATGGCAGTTTGTACGCTGCGACAGATGATGCAGGCTCCTTAATGTTTCTGCTGGAAGTCATGGAGCTATCAGGCCATTCGTTTTGCGAAGTTGCGGACTTGGAATGCTGTAGGTTTGGCGATGTTTCTGGCTGGGGATATACAGTTTCTGAGCAGATTCGAGACCGTTGGCGCTTTCATACAAACCTAGAGACATGACGGCTAACAATGTGCTAACGATGACGATGAAAAATGCTGGGAATTTTCTGCCTTCACGCTGGCTGTTTTACCCCTTCGTTCACGCAGCCATTGCACCTGCCTCCACAGTCGCTGAACTTGGGGGCATTCACCCAACTCATCACGCCATGCACCAATCCATGAAAAAGAATTTTTTGCTGACGATCTTCCTTGCTGGAGCATTCGCAGTCATCTCCTGGGCTGAACCAAAGGCGCAGAGCGCTTCACCTGCTGCCGCTTTGACCCCGACACTGCAAGAGTCAGCTACCTTGGCCGATGCATGCCGCATGACTCTGCTCATGAACGAGGGCAAGTGGGATGATGTGGAAAAGGCCCTGGGCACAAAGGAGGGGATGGTCGCGCTACTTCGGCAGCACGCCAGCTTGAAGGATTGGCCCGGCATTGGAGCCTATCGCGGCTCCAGAGTTGATGAGCAGTCGCCTTGGCGGATTACCCACCGTTTTGGGTTCTCACCCAGGACCAATCCACACGAAATTTGGATTTCATACACGATGACCGAGTCAGGACCGACAAAGCCCAAATTAATGGTATTAGGTTGGTGAAGCCCCAACGTTGTGCCCTATCGCAGCCCTTGGGCATCGGATCCATGGCTCATCTGAAAGCCATGAAAGGGCGACCTAACGCCACATCTCCACCTCGCTGTCGAGTTTTAGAGCTCCGCATCAGCCAGCCCTATTCCATCGCGCCGGTCGGTCCCTCACGAATCACCATCCCCGAAATCTCGTCCCACCGCTTGGCAGTCTCCCTTCCAGGTGCGCGGCCCTGACCCGCCCAGCCTGCCTCAAAACACCTGATTTTTTCTGCGCAAACGGCTTCCCAGCGGCGGTTCTTGTCTGTAGTATTTGACAAACCTTCCAACGCGCTCACCCCATGGTCAAAGACCTCTCCACCCTCACTGCTTTCATTGATGGCGATGCCCTTCAGTTCAACGAAGGCGATACGCTGCTGAATTTCATCGACCGCCATCGCGGGCGCGGGCATGTCCCCACGCTTTGTGATGCGCCCCAGCTTGAGCCGTATGGCGCGTGCCGCGTGTGCTCGGTCGAAGTCGCACTGCAGGCCGATGGACCGCGCCGCGTGGTGGCCTCCTGCCACACGCCGTTGACGGCGGGCATGCATGTCTTCACCGAATCGCCCAAGGTGCGCAAGCTGCGCAAGAACATCGTCGAGCTGGTGCTGACGGACCATCCCCTGGACTGCCTGACCTGCGAGGTGAGCGGCAACTGCGAGCTGCAAACCGTGGCGGCCAAAGTAGGCATCCGTGGCGTGCGCTACCCAGCAGGGGCGAACCACCTGGACCGCAAGAAGGACCACTCGCACGCCTACATGACCTCCGAGTTGGCGAAGTGCATCAACTGCGCCCGCTGCGTACGCGCTTGCGATGAAATCCAGGGGCAGCACGTGCTCTCCATGCATGGCCGCGGCTTCAACGCGAAGATCATCAAGGGGCTGGATGAATCCTTCGCCGACTCCGAGTGCGTCTCCTGCGGTGCCTGCTCCCAGGCCTGCCCGACTTCGGCCATCAGCGATGTGTTCTTCTCCAAGTCCATCGAAGCGACGAAGAAGACGCGCACCATCTGCACCTACTGCGGTGTGGGCTGCAATCTCAACGTGGCTACCAAGGGCGATCAAGTGCTCAGCATTCAGGCCCCGGTCGATGCCGAGGTGAACCACGCGCACACCTGCCTCAAGGGCCGCTTTGCCTTCAAGTTCTACAATCACAAGGACCGCCTACGCACCCCGCTCATCAAGCAGCCGGACGGCCAGTTCAAAATATCCACCTGGGACGAAGCCTACGATCACATCTTTGCCAACCTCACCCGCATCAAAAACGATCACGGCGGGCAGGCCGTGGCGGGTATTTCCTCCGCACGCTGCACCAATGAGGAAAACTACCTCATGCAGAAGTTCATCCGTGGCGTCATGGGCACCAACAACATCGACTGCTGCGCCCGCGTCTGCCACTCGCCCACGGCCTGGGGCATGCAGAAGAGCTTCGGCACCGGCGCTGCCACCAACTCGTATGAGGACATCGAGCACACTCGCTGCGTCATGGTCATCGGTGCCAATCCGACCGAAGGCCACCCCGTTACCGGTGCGCGCCTGAAGCAGCACATCATGAAAGGCACGCCGCTCATCGTGATCGATCCGCGCAAGATCGAACTCGTGCCCTACGCCAAGCACCATCTGCAGCTCCGTCCCGGCACCAACGTGGCGCTGCTCAACATGTTTGCCCGCTGCATCCTCGACGCCGGTCTGGTGAAGACCGAGTTCGTCAAGAAGCGCTGTGAAAACTGGGATGAATTTGAAACCGGCCTGCGTGCGCTCGACTTGGAAGCGCTGCAAAAAGTCACCGGCGTCAGCATCGATCTCGTGCGCGCCGCCGCCATCGAATACGCCTCCGCTGAAGCCGCGATGAGCTTCCACGGACTCGGCGTCACCGAGCACGAGCAGGGCGCAAAGACCGTCATGCTCATCTCCAATCTCGCCATGATGACCGGCAACATCGGTCGTCCAGGCGTCGGCGTGAACCCACTGCGCGGCCAGAACAACGTGCAAGGTGCCGCCGACATGGGCTGCCAGCCGCACCAGGGTGCGGGTTACTTCGAAATGGCCGACGTGGAAGTGCAGAAGCGCTACGCCGACTTCTACGGCGTGCCCAGCCCGAGCGAACCCGGCTGGAAGATCCCGCAGATGTTTGACGCCGCCGTCGAAGGCAAGCTGAAAGCCCTCTGGCTCATGGGCGAAGACGTAGTGCAGACCGACCCCGATGCACACCACGTGCGCCATGCGATGGAAAGCCTCGAATTCCTCGTCGTGCAGGAAATCTTCATGACCGAAACGGCCAAGTATGCCGATGTCATCCTGCCCGCCTCCTCCTTCCTCGAAAAGAGCGGCACCTTCACCAATGCCGAGCGCCGCATGCAGCGCGTGAACGCCGCCGTGAAACCGCTCGCAGGCACCAAGCCCGATGGCCAGATCATGTGCGAAATCTTGCAGCGCTTCGGCTTCCCGCAGCCTGACTACACACCCGATGGCGTGCTCGCCGAGATCGCTCAAATCGTGCCCTTCTTCAAAGGTGCCACCTGGGAAAATCTGGGCATCAATGGCAAGCAGTGGCCCGTCAAAGAAGGCGGCGTGGACACGCAGATCATGCACCAGGAGCAGTTCACCCGTGGCAAAGGCCACTTCCATTTCTTCCCCTGGATCGAGTCCACCGAGCTCAAGACCAACGGCCAAGAGTTCCCCTTCATCCTCACCNCCGGCCGCATCCTGGAGCACTACAACTGCGGCACCATGACCCGCCGCACCGGCAACAGCGACATCGTCACGCAGGACCTCCTCTCCATCAATCCCGAAGACGCGAAGCGCAAAGGCATCCGCACCGGCGACATCACCCGCCTCTCCAGCGCCCGTGGCGAAGTGGAGCTGGAAGCCCGTGTCACCGATGAAGTGAAGCCCGGCATCCTCTACACCACCTTCCACTTCCCCGATGCCATGGTGAACAACGTCACCGGCCAAGGCTGCGACGGCGACACCATGTGCCCCGAATACAAAGTCATCGCCGCCGACGTCGAACTCGTCCGCGCCGGCAAGCCGAAGAAAAAGCGGATGATGGAAATGGTCTGAATGAGCCCACAGTCACTTCACCGCTACATGCCACGGTATTAAAGAGCCAGCCCTGGCTGAAGCGATCATGACCTCACCAGCCCGTTCTGCAAAGCGTGGCGGGTGAGTCCGGCAACGTCATGAATATTGAGCTTTGACATGATCTCAGCCCGGTAGTGACCTACGGTATGGGTAGAAAGATGCAATTCGGTGGCGATTTGCTTGCTGCTCAAACCGAGCGCCAGTAGGGCTAGTACTTCACGCTCTCGTGTCGTTAACGAGGGGCGTGCCGGAGAGTCACGTGAGATGGCCTCATCCAGCACACCTCGGAGGTGGGCTGAGTAGCACTCCATGCCGCTCGCCACTGCCTGGAGCACATTGACAAAAGTCTCAAGTGGTTCGCTTTTGTGGACAAAACCGTGAGGCTTCGCTCCCAGCACATCCAGCATCCGCTCCCTGCTGACCTCACTGGTGACGACCAGTACTCGCGCGTGGCGGCACTTCTCGCGCACGCGCCGTACCAGTTCTACACCACTGAGATCGGGTAGGGTCGTGTCCATGATGAGCAGTTCCGCTTGTTCTAGGCCGCACAATGTCAGCGCCTCCACCCCGTTGCAGGTGTAGGCCACCACCTCATACCGTCCTTGCTGCAGCAGCGCGGCACCCAAAACCTGTGCAAAGAGCAGACTCACATCAGCAATGATCACCCGCAATTTTTCCTGTGCATGGAGGCTGAACTGCACCTTTGAGGTCTTTGATTGAGGTTTCATGAATATTCCGCCCACCGCTTGTAACAATAATCAGATAATTTACGAAGAAAAAGTTAAAAAACATCGAGCCTCAGCAAAAAAGCGAGCATCATATCAGGTGTAAGTTGTGGCCGCGACCTAGCCTCGACCTCCTATTCAGGCCTCCGAGCTCCCCACTACGGAAGCGAGCCTCTGAAGGCGAATCAAGGAGGATTGTCAGTCAGCAAAATGGTGCTGAAATCCGATAAAGTAGTGTCCTTCATGAATTCCGTATGTCCAACCGCATCCGCCACCACCTGCACCATACGAGTCACGCTTCAGCATCCCAATGCTGACCAATCAGCGAACAAATCCCAACAAGTATGCCTTCAATTTATTACCACCACACAATCGTGAAAACTTTCATCGCAATGACGCTGGTTGCTACTCACTTGCTAACAATCACTGGCTGCACCGTATGGCAGACTGACCGCTCTGCGGCGTTAGTGAAGGGCGCTGATGGCCGTTACCGGGAAGTGGACCAGACACGTGTGCGGGATGGACAGCCGTATTTCTTGCCTAAGGGGATGATTCATCTGGTGATCAAGAGTGAAGCGGGCAAGTCTGACCCGGCGGCGGCAGTAAGCACGCCCGTAGTGAACAAGACCACGGGCAATGCGGTGTTACCAGCACCGGCACCGGCCGGACAGAGCGAGACTGCTGCGGCCTCCACCAGCACGCAGGATGGGGTGGCCGAGAGTTATGCCATTAGCATGAACGTAGAATTTGACCCGGATGAGGAGGCTGGGAAGTTTTACGCGCATTACAGCCCGAACTGGATGTTCAATGACCAAGTGGGAGTGCAGGTCAATAACAAGCGCCTGCTGCACACGTTGAATACGACAACGACTGATGAGACCAAAAATATTGTGGACAAGATTACCGATACAGTGACGAATTTGGTGAAAGCATCTGTAGCCTTTAGTATGGGCCGTTCGGGACCAGGTAATGAGATGCCCAATGTAGCGTCGCAGAGACAGCACAAGACCCTAGTGGTGAAGGAATTGAACATTGATGAGCGCTTTGACCCGCTAGACCCAAAGGATTGTGCTCGCATCCGGGAGTTATTTGGCGACCAGATGGGGAAGCGGTACGAAGTGGTCTCGCCCTTCAAGATTGAAATTCGTCAACCACAAGCGGCGCTCGGAGTTGCTCCAGCAATAGAGAAGGTGCATCGTCAGGGGTTGCTGTTTCGTGAACCGCAGCAGGTTGAGATTGTGCTCAAGCGGAACCCCCGGCTCTTTGAACTGTCCAGGGATGCGCTAACGGAGGTGTGTAACAATGAGGAAAGGGTGGGGAAGGAACTGAATGATCTTGAAAAAGCCCAGTCAAAAACGCCCAATCCGCCAATCAACCCGAATCCAGGGCTGGCTGCTTTGAAAGCGGTGGCACCTTCTAATGCAGAGGATGCGGGATTGAATGCTAAAAAAGCTGAGTTTACTGCATTACAGACTGAGCGTGGTAAACTGGAACAGCTCTATTTCCGTGCCCAGCCGGGATCTGCTGCCACAGTGGGTCGCCTGACGGCGGTGGTTGCTGACAAGCGTCGTCTGTACACGCTGGCAGTAAAACGAGGTGCCTTCATCACGCGCACCACGGAGCTTCAGATCGATAACGGAATGATGATGGGCATCGGGCATCAGAAGCCAAGTGAAGTGTTGGGCTTCATGGAGATACCGTTGTCGGTAAGTAGCAAAATTTTGGCGCTTCCCAAGGACATCTTTTCGACCAAGACGGATGTGCTGACGCAGAAGAACAATTTCACGGCACAGCAGGCCAAAAGCGGCAACTAATTATTAGTGCAACGATTGTTGAGATACCCAAATCCCACTCTTAATTATGCCTGGACTGACGAATTTCATTTCTGTTGTGCGCCTGTCAGAAAAATTTCCTGAAGATCAGGTGCTACGGGCGGTTAGTTCACTCAATAAGCAAATTGTGCGTGATTTTGGCCCTATCTGGGGAGTCACTGCAGTGGTAGATGCCGTCTTTGATCCGCAGCAGGTGACACCTGCGAAGTGGGTCATTGCGCTGGTGGATGATCTGCAACACTCCGGGTTGGCGGCCTTTCATGGCTGGACCTCTGGTGTACCCTACGCAGCAGTGGAAATGACGCCAACGTGGACTATTTCTCTGAGTCATGAGTGCCTGGAAATGCTGGCGGACCCCTTTGGAGAGCTTCGTGTAGCAGGAGACTCCCCTGCGAGCAATCAAGGGAGGGTGGAGTTTTTACTTGAGGTGTGTGATCCATGCCAGTCGGATGAACATGCGTATGATGTTGACGGAGTGATGATGTCTGACTTTTACACACCGAACTACTTTGACCCGGTATTTTCGCCAGGAGTACGCTACTCCTTCAAGGAAAACAGTCTGCCTCGCCCGCTTCATGTGCCGCCGGGTGGCTACCTGACTTGGCGCAACCCGAGTGATGACTGCTGGTATCAATACGACTACCTGACTTCTCAGCCGATTATTAATGTGGTCAATGCTCCTAGCGGCGTGTTGGGGCGGCGCACAGTGGACCAGATGATGAGGAGGCGTGATAAGGCATTTTGGAAGCGGCGGCACGCCGCGCTGCCGCCAGGATTCAAGCTCTTTGATGACAGCTTTTTTAACGGCAATGCTGAACGATTCCAAAAACTCAGGCAGGCGATCAAAATGCATGACAAGCGGAAAAAAAGGAAGAAGGGATGACGCGATTACTCTTGCCAAGTTTCTCTTTTTACTCCAGCAAATCTTCTCCCTGCGTTTTTGGCAGCTAAGAAAGGGAAATCAGGCCGAGTAAGTAAAAGCCGCCTAGGCAGGCGTTCGCAATGAACAGGTCTAGGATTAATTTAATCCAAGCGCATAATCTGATGTAGGCTAATGCAGCGAGCATAAAAAGTTGCCATTGAGCAGCCAATTATTGACTGAATGACATTTAATTTAGGCTAAACTCACAGCCTTGCTGCGAGTTCGCGACATGGTAGTCCTGCCTGATTGAGTCGGCTGGTCCTGCCCATATGACTATCGTCATTTGCCATCAGCCTCAATCCTCCCGAAACTCCGGCGCTCTTCTGGCCTGCATCATCATCTCAAACGCGTGCCCCAGCGCGAGGATACGTGCATCCGCATGCGCCGTTCCCATGAAGGAAAATCCCACCGGCAGCCCCTCCACCAAGCCGAGCGGCACGGTGAGATGGGGGTAACCTGCAACGGCGGCCGGAGTGCTGGCCACGCGCACATCGGTGTCGCCATGCGCGAGATCAATCGGGCCCGCAGGATCATTGGTGGGGCTGATCAAGGCGTCGAGCTGGTGCGCTTGCAGCGCAGCATCCATGCCCTCGGGACCGGCAAGCCGGCGCGCGTTCTCACGCGCAGCCGCACCGGCGGCGATGATCTCTGGCGTGCCGAGCTGTTCAGCCCGCTCAAAAAATTCCTGGCCGAAGTGCGGCATCTCCTCGGCACGATGCTGCTCATTGAAAGCGATGAGTTCCGCCAGCGAGCGTACCTCGCCACCGCGTTGTTCGAGATAGGCGTTCAATTCCGTGCGCAGCTCAATCAGCATGGCTTGCCATGAAAGTGCCCCGGCTTTGCCCAGAGTGGGCAGTTCCACCGGATCGACAATGATCGCCCCCGCCGCACGCAGCTTCTCCAGCGCCGTTTCAAACAACGCCAGCACCTGCGGGTGATTGCCACACTCGCCGCGCACCACGCCGAGGCGCGCGCCCTTGAGCGCCTCCGGTTGCAAATCTACGCTGAAGTTTCCCGCGAGCACCTGCATGAGCAGGGCGGCATCACGCACGGTCAGCGTCATAGGACCTGCTGTGTCCTGCCAGTGGGTGATAGGAATGATGCCGCTGCCGCTGATGAGGCCCACGGTGGGCTTGAAGCCCACGATCCCGCAGGCGCTCGCGGGGCTGACGATGGAGCCGTTCGTCTCGGTGCCGATGGCCGCCGGTGCCAGACCTGCGGCCACGGCGGCTGCAGAGCCGGAACTGGAGCCGCTGGCGCTGTGCGTGAGCCGGTGCGGATTGCGCGTGAGACCACCACGCGCGCTCCAGCCGCTGGTAGAATTGGGCGAGCGGATGTTCGCCCACTCACTGAGATTGGTTTTCCCAAGAATCACGGCCCCCGCCTCGCGCAATCGAGTCACCAGCGCAGCATCCCGCAGCGGCTTGTGCCCCTGCAGCGCCAGCGAGCCAGCGGTGGTCTGCATACCGTCTGCCGTTTCGATGTTGTCCTTGATCAAGATGGGCAGCCCGTGCAGCGCGCCAGATGGGCTGGAGGCGGCGAGCGCTCTCACCGCAGGGTTCAACTCCAGCACCGCATTCACGCGCGGCCCCGACTGGTCGATCTGCGCGATGCGTTCAAGACAATGCTCCACCAGCAGCAGGGGCGTGGTCTGCCCCGCTTTGAGCATGGCGGCGAGATCGCTAAGCGTCGCAAAGGGCAGGGGAGCACGGTGCTTCGGCGCACACGCCGCCGGGCACAGCGCCAGGGAGGCAGATTGGAGCAGGCGGCGGCGGGTCATGGTTGCAGAAGTTAGGCTCCAGCGTAACGCCCCATGAACAAGATCAGGCCGGTGGCATCATGTTGCAGCACCCAGATGAAGGGATGGTTGGCAATGAAGCTGACCTTGCGGCGTCTAGGCGTGCCAGGAGGTGCGCCGCCGAATGGATCTGCTGCGGCAGATGTGGCAGCAGAAGCTTCTGCGCCGAGTTCGTTGACCTCGATCATCGCTTCGTGTGAGACGTCGCTGATGAAATAGCTGCCGCCGGGCAGTCCCTTGGAAAGATCGGACGTGCCTGGCTCAAACAAGCGCTTCACTCCCAGTCCCTGCCAGAACCCTTTGAGACTGAGCTGCGTGCTGTAGCCAAACTTCGGCAGCACCAGATTCACGTCGCAGTCGGCGAGTCCCTTGCCGATCGCATCCCAACGCTCCTGCGTGAGACCCGTTTCGATCTTCATGCGGGCGGTCTCATCGCGTGGCAGCAGCACCAGCAGACGCACCTCATGGCCAGTCATGGGCATATCGAGGTACTGCCAAGACTCAGCTTCGCCGTAGCTAAAGGCTCCCAGCTGCATGTGCATCATCGGCAGCAGGATGGCCCCCTGCTCAGGTGTCTGGAAGGAGCGTTGTTGGGTGAGTTTGGGCACAAAGGGATGCTGCCAACGGCCTTTCAAATAGAGGGTGTTCACCGCGATGACGGAGCGCGCCGGATCTGAGAAAGAGGCGGGTCCGACAATCTGGGGAATGCGGCCCCGGGTCTTTTCGCGCACCCAACGATTCACCGCTGCTGCGCAGGCGGTCGGACTGTCGGCGGGCAACTTTTGCAGCGACGCCCCGAAGGTGGCCTGGGCGGAGGCGAGGAAATCCGGTGCAAAGCTGGCCGGGCTTGCCGCCCAGAGTGAGTGGGTCATTTCCATGGCCACGGAGCCGCGCTTCACCGTGTCGGCCAAAGCGGCGCGCAAGGCTTCGAGATCGGCGATCTCCTTGGCCTCACCGACGGTCTGATGGGCGAGTGCTGCGAGTTCTTTCTGAGTTTCGCCATTCGCCGCCGTCATGAGGAGCGCGGCCATCTGGTGGGAGCTGAAGGGCGAAAAGCAGAAGTTTCCCGGCGTTGCCTGACGGAAAAATTGAAACAACTCCAGTGCATGGGCATTGGCGGCCTTGGCTGCCATCTGCGGCTGCTGTGCAGGGCAGTTCAATGCCAAAAGCAGGCTCAAAACGAAGAGGCGCATCACCGAATCCTACTTCGGACCATCGGTTTGCAGCAAGAGCGGAATGCCGGGAGGACGAGAATTCGCGCTCAATCAAAAGCACCTTTCTCACTTTTATGATTGTCACTTGGAAGCCGACATGATAAAAACTTCGCCTTCGTGAAATTTCCCGTCTTTCGTTTGGTCGCTGTTTTCCTTGTCTCTGCCGCTGCTTTGAAGGCGGAAGAACCCATGCTGCCGCAGGCTTTGAATAGCGGCGCGGGGATTCATGCCGATGGGCCGCGTGGCTTTCTGAAGCCGTCCAAGTCGATCAAGCCCCCGGTTAGTACCGTGGCGGCAGCGCCTGCGCCTACCATCGTGCAGGCACCCACCGCAGACACTCGCCTGCGCCGTCTGGTAGTGGTTTCAGGCACCATGACGCCAGAGGCTATCCGCGATACCATCCTCGCCTGCGGGCAGACCCGCACGCCCGTGACCACGGCTGGCGGGGTCAGTGCGCCCGCCCCCATGCTGTCAGATCTCGCCGGATTGTTTGGCTCCACCGTGACTGAGGACACCAAGAAGAAAGTTTTGGAAACCGTGCGCAAAGGCATGGGCTCATCGGCCAAACCGCTCCAGCGGGTGGAAGTGGTCGGTTGGCTGCCCAGCGAAGGCGTCATGGCGGTGGCGGTGTACCCGGAAAGCTAAGCACGCTTTCCATGAAACGTGCCCCGGTCGCCAAGCCTGCTCCTTTAGCCAAGCCTACCCCAGAACTCCCCCTCGCCCCGACGGCACCTGCCGTTCCCCGCATCCTGCTGGCCGAGGAAAGCCTGCCTTACCGGCGCGTCATCCGCGAGGCTCTGATGGCCTTCCGCGTGTGCGAGGTGGATGACGCCCCCAGCGGCGAGCGCGCCTTTGAGATGGCGCTGCGGCGTGAATACTCGCTGTTTCTGTTTTCCCTCCCCCTGCCAGACATGACGGGAGACATGCTCGACCGCCTGCTCAGCAAGGCCTACCCCATGGTGCATACCGGCGTGCATGCCTCACCACCCGTTATCTTCCTAATTCAGCCGTCCGACACCCAGCGGTTCCATGAACTGCAGCGCGATGTGCGCGTGCGCGGCAGCATCCCGCTGCCCCCCAAGCTCGATGTGCTGCTCTCAGTGACAGCACCGCTGCTGCCAGAGCGTCAGAGCCCGGCCTTTCCCTCCTTTCCTCCTCCCCATGTTCCCTGATCCCCAGCGCCGCAGTGTCAAAATTTGTGGCATCACCCAGCCCGCGCAGGCCGCAGTGCTCTTCGCCCTCGGCGCAGATGCCGTGGGCATCAATCTCTGGCCCAAATCCAAGCGCCACATGCCGCTGGAGGTCGCGGTGAGTTCATTGCAGGCGGTGGCTGCCAAGAACGCCCTCGTTGCCGTGCTCGTCAATCCAGACGCCACTCTGCTCGATGCCACCCTCTCCAGCGGTTTGTTTCAGGCCCTGCAACTCCACGGCGATGAAACACCCGCGGACGTGGAGCGTCTCATGCAGCGCGGCGTCAACGTCATCAAAGCCCTCCAGGTGCGCGATGCCGCCTCACTCGCGCAGATCGGCGACTTTCCCTGCGAGTCGATCCTCCTCGACGCCTACAATCCCGGCACCTACGGCGGCGGCGGGTATGCCTTTCCGTGGGAGCTGGCCGTGCGCGCCAAAGAAATGTTTCCCGCCAAGCACATCCTGCTCTCCGGCGGACTGACCCCTGACAACGTCCGTCAGGCCGTGCAGCAGACACAGCCCATCGCCGTCGATGTCGCCAGTGGCGTCGAGTCGCTGCCAGGAAGCAAAGACCTGCTCCAAGTCGCAAAGTTCATCGCCGAAGCCCGCAGCGGCTGGGCCGCAGCACAAAGCAGCCCCGAGCTATAGCTCGCTCCGGGAGGCCTACGCCTGACCACTCCGTACTGAACTGGTCGTAACTAGCTCCAAGACGCCACGAAAGATAACGCCAACAGCAATTCCTTGTGCTGCCCCGGTCATTCGTCATTCTACCTTCGTCATTCGTCATTTTTCTATGAATCCCGACCCCTTCCGCCTTCGTCTCTCCGCCCTCGTGGGCTTCCTCTCCGTTGCCCTGGGCGCATCCGGCGCGCACGGGTCCATCCATGACAAACTCGTAGCCACAGGGCAGCTCACCCATTGGGAGACCGCCGTGCAGTACCATCTGCCCCACGCCGTCGTGCTGCTGCTGCTGACGTTACTGGCCAGCAGCAAACCGCTCATGGTTTGGGCCTGGCGCATGTTTTTCGTGGGCATCCTGCTCTTCAGCGGCTCGCTTTATGTGCTCGCCTACACCGGCACGAAATGGCTCGGAGCCATCACTCCGCTGGGCGGATTGAGCTTCATGATCGGCTGGTTACTCATCGCAATGTCCGCGAAGGGAAAACAAGCCGCCTGAGCAATCTTCACGACACGTGAAAAACACGTTGCGCTAGGATGGGAGCTTGCTCCTATACCGGCCCTTCAAGTCAGAGGCTCGGTAGCTCAGTCGGTAGAGCAGGGGATTGAAAATCCCCGTGTCGGCGGTTCGATTCCGTCCCGAGCCACCTCTTGCTTGAAGAGGTGCAGGCGCTGAATGCGCTTCATCAAATGGAGGATAGCCGCCTCGCAGAAAGGACTCTCAATCCAGTAGCTTCTCTCCGCCCGTGTATTTTTTCACGACATCGGGATCGAGTTCGAGACCGAGGCCGGGTGTGGTGGGGATGGCGAGCATGCCGTCGGCATCGAGTTTCCAGCCGCCGAGGGTGATTTCGTCGATGAAGGGGGAGCCGGTGAGGTATTCCACCAGATCGGTGCCAGGGAAAGCGGAGGCGAGATGGAGATCTGCGGCGAGGCCGACGGCGGTGTTCCAGCCGTGCGGGATGAATTGCACGCCGTGCTCCTGCGCCATCCAGGCGATGCGGCGCTCTTCGCTGATGCCGCCGACTTTGGTGACATCGGGCTGGATGATGTCAAAGGCGCGCGCTTCGAGGAAGGGCTGAAAAGCCTGGCGGCGTGTGAGGACTTCGCCGCCGCTGATCTGCACGGGCGAGTGCTCGCGGAGTTTGGCGAAGTCTTCGAGCGAGTCGGGTGTAAGGGCTTCTTCAAACCAGTGCACGTCGTAGTCGGCGAGCATCTTGGCGGTGTTGAGCGCCCACTTGTAGCCGTTGGTCCAATGCGCGTCGCTGCCACCGGCATCGACCATGAGTTTGTTGTCCTGCCCCACGGCTTCGCGTGCGGCTTTGACGATGGCTTCATCCGTGGCGGCATTGCGCCGCCCAAAGGGACCCCAGCCGATTTTGAAGGCGCGGAAGCCCTGGGCTTTCACTTGGAGAAGATGATCACGCAGTTTCTCGGGCTCGTCCATGAGCAGCGAAGCATAGGGCTGCACGCGCTCGCGATAGCGACCGCCGAGCAGACGACCGACGGGTTGCCCCGTGGCTTTGCCGAGGAGATCCCACAGCGCGATGTCGATGCCACTGATGGTGTGGGTGATCGAGCCACCACGACCGAGCCAGAACATGTTTTGATGCAGTTTCTCGCTCACGCGCTCGGGTTCGAGGGCGTTCTCGCCGCGATAAAGCGGCTCCAGCACGGCCAGTGCGGCACGCACGAGCGCATCGTTGGTGAAGACACTGCCAAGGCCGACGGCTCCTTCATCGGTATGCACAGCGATGAGGGTGTGGACGCAGTCTTCAGGGCGGAGCTCGTTGCTCCAGCCGCCTTCGGGGGTGGCTCCGCGCAAACCTGCGCAGCGGATTTCTCGGATTTTCATGGGTGACGTTGGAAAAGCTTGGCTTGAGGTTGAAAGGTGACTTCTGGATCGAGCGGGAACATGGGGCGGACGCAGCGGGTGTGGCCGAGGCTGCGGAGATTGGCGCTGGTGGAGCCGGGTGCATCCACATCGATGTAGCGCGCGGCCCAGTCTTTGAACATGTGGCGCTCGCATTGCGGGGACTTCACCACGACGGCACCGAAGTGCTGCGGATCGCAACCGTGCGCGAGGAAGAGTGCGCGGTCATAGAGGCTGACCGCGCGAGCGGTGACGATGAGCGTGATGTTACCGGTCTGAATCACGGCGGTGGGGCCGGCCTGCCAAAGCTCGCGAGTGGTCTCGCTGTGAAACCAGCCGTCTGAGAGCATGCGCACTCGTCCCTCAATGGGCAGCGGTGTGAAGCGGGTAGGATCCAGGGCACCGCCGACGGTGGTTTTGATTTCATGGCCAACACCTGCACGGAAGGCCGCGTCCACCGCAGCGGGATCAACGATGGGGATCAAGGCCGTGCCTGCATAGCCTGCATCAATCAGCGCGCGCAGGATCGCATTGCTATCACCTGAAGCACCGGAGCTCGTGGCGTCTGCGGCATCCACCAGCACGACGGTGCCGGAGGGATTCTCCTTCGTCTGAAGCGCGGCATCCGCGAGGCTGGTGAGGGGCACTTGCATCTTTTCGTGATGCTCCCAGAACAAACCGGCGATGCGCAGGGCTTCGCGTTCCGCGAGGGCTGGATCGTTGTTCGTCACGACAAAGCTATTTGATGCAAGCGCTGGCACATCGGTGAAGGGATTGCCCCACATCATCGCCGCCGAAAGTCCGCCTGGGCTTTGCTCGACCTGCATCGCGGCATTCACGGCGTGACGAATAGAGCCTGAGGCGGTGATGAGTTCATCGCCACGCACCAGAGCAGGCACACGGACCTTGGCCGTGACGGGTTTCACTTCGCCAGAGACGATGCGCAGCAGCAGGCGCGCGGAACGTTCGCCCGTGCTGAAGAAATCGACATGCGGGTAGGTGTGAAACGCCACGGCGGCATCGCTCTGCTCCAGCATGAGGTCGGTGAGGATGCCATGGAGATCGAGGGAGATGACGATGGGCACCTGCTCGCCGACGATCTTGCGCGTCTGCTGCAGCAGCCAGCCTTCTGGATCATCCAGGCTCTGCGTCGCCATCGCGCCATGCAGTGAAAAGTAAATGCCATCCACGGGCGGCGCCGCCCTGATGCTGGAGAGCAGCTCATCCGCGATGCGCTCAAACGCCGCATCCGCGAGCGTACCGCCAGAAGTGATGAAATGCGCGCTGCAGGTCGGCACAAGCTCCACGCCGGGTGTTACATCCAACACGCCCAAGGCTCCGCCGACTTCACTGCGCACCTGGCGGTGATAGTCGAGAATCGACTGACCGTGACGGAGCGTGAAGTCGTCGTATCCGCTCAAGAAGGGATTGAAGGTGGAGACTTCCTGTTTGCATTCAGCGATGAGAATTCGGGGCATGAGAAAGCTATTCTACGGTGTAACAACGCCAGCCTTCCGCCATTCCTCGTCAAAGTATCCGGCGCGGATGATTTTCTCCTCTGCGCCGACCTTGATCACCGCCCAGTCGCCGAGACGTGGGAAGAGGAGGTAGTTGAAGGCGGCAAACTCCTGCTCGTGAAAGGTGTGGCCGCTGTTGATGACGAGGTAGCGTTTTTTGGCGAGCGGACTGGCGGTGATGAAGGCCGGTGCATGATCTTGGGCGGACTGTGTTTCTGCGCCGAGGCGAAGCTCTTCGCGTGTCCATGTCAGTGGAAGCTGCGGCAGCGCTTTGGCGATCCACGAATTGCTGCCGGGATCTCCAAACAAGATGAGGTGCTTGTCGCGCACATCGGCCTCAGTGATCTCGGTGTCGTCCTTCACGGGCAGGGGACCGCGCATGTAGCGGGCCCATTCGTATTCAAAGCGCTTCAGCTCGGCGACGGCCCAGGTGTTGACTGTGGTGTTCCATGGTTTGACGGTGCCGCGCACACAGAGGAAAGGTGTGGTGAAAGCATCGTCGATGGGGCCTTGCAGACCGGGCTGCTTGCCAGTGAGCTTGATCTCTTGGCGCTGGCCATCGCAGCGCCAGGTGTCGCCGGTTTTGGTGAAGACGAGGGCGTCAGCGGCTGCGTGCGGTGGCAGGGCGATGTTGGCACCGGCGATGCGCAGGGTCTTCACCGGGCGATGAATGGCGAAGCGCGTGATGTTGCGGGCTTCGCTGACGTCGATGCCATCGGCGGTGGCGCTGGCGCGGAATTCGGCGCGTTCGTAGTGTTTGCCGAGGCTGAGGAGTTCGAGCCAGTGGCAGCGGTTGTATTTGAGCGTCCAGGTGACGAAGCGAAGCTGCTGCGGATCGTGATCGAGACCCTTCGCGGCGTATTCACCGATGCGGCGCATCTGCTCTGCGTGCGTCTTGGGATCGATGACATGGCCGGTGCCCTGCGAGATGAGATTGGTGAATGGTACGCCCTCCTTGGCGAAGGCCTGGCCCATGATGACGTGGGCCTGGAAGAAGGTGTCCTTGTCGCCGATGCAGGCGATCTCAGGCACCATGGTGGCGTTCGCGGCATAGTCGATGGAGTCGAGCATGTGCAGGCCGATCTCCTGATGCGGCGGCAGCGGGCCGACCTTGATGAAGCCGGGAATGGGCGTCTCCGAAAAGCGGTGTGTGTCCACATAACCGCAATACGGCCCGATGGCGACGAAGCGGTCCGGGTGCTTCAAGCCGAGGTGCCAGGTGCCCGAAGCGCCCATCGACATGCCTCGCAGCACGATGCGATCGCGGTCGATCTTGTAGTTCCGGCACACGGCCTCGATGGCTTCAAACACATCCGTCTCGCCCGCCCAGCGGTAGCAGTTTTCCACGCGGCCGAGCGGATGCAGTTCGATGTAGTCCACATCAGGTGCGTTGCCTTTGTCTTCGTCGCCTTCATCAAAGCGGCTGATGAATTTCAGCTCGCTCATGCCGATGGGTTTGGAACTGCCGTGTAGCACGACATCGAGCCGCATGGGCTTGGTGCCGTCATAGCTCTTGGGAATGATCACGCCATAGGGCTGGGTCGAGCCATCAATGGCAGAGACGAAGCCTCGAATGACTTTGCCATGCTTAGTGGTCCATGGCTTCTGCACCAGACTCTCGGCACGCTGAACCAAACGCGTCTGTGCCTTTTGGATGGCTGCGCTGTCAGCCGCTTTCAGAGCCGTGTCATAGCTCAGCGCCCAAGTGATGCCTTTGGCAAACACGTCCACATCGGCGCGGAGGCTGGCATGCTCCTTTGGCACTTTCACACTTGCGGCTGCCTCGAACAGCGCACGCCTGTCAGCTTCTCGTATGCTCCCAGCTTCATTCAAAACAAACTCCATCGCCGTGACGGTGTCTGCGTAAGTCGTCGAATGTCCGACAGCTTCGCGGTGAATGCTCAGCGCCTTGCGTTTGGCTTGCTGTAACTTCTCAGCAAGCCTCAGGATACTTGCTGGCGGAACGACCTCATCTTTACCCCCGGTCGTAAATGCCACTGGCATCGTGAACTTCTCCGGCCAAAGCTCCGCGCTACGCTTCTGGTATTCATCGGGCTTTTCCAACTTTGAGCCGCCATACGAGGTCGTGCGTGCTTCTTGGAACTTTTCATATTCCACGAGATTGGCCATGCCGTTCAAACTGCAAACACCGGCGACGAGATCAGGATGCAGCGCCGCAAACGTCAGCGCTGCCGTGCCTCCCATGGAACCGCCCGCAATGAACACACGGTTCACATGATGCCGCGTCTTCAATTCGCCAATGATCTGCACCACATCCGCCTCCGCTGCGGGTCCCATCCATGAAGTCTTGGCCCGGTAATCAGGCGAGACAAAGATCAGCCCATACCTTGCGGCCACATCACGCAGTCCTTGGCACTCGCCACGCGGTTCCTTAATGAACTGCCAGCGGTCGAATCCATGACCGTGAAAGGCGATCACCACATCATGCGCCAGAGTGGTCTCAAACGAATCCGGCAGCAATTCCACGTAACGCTGCTCGGTGCCATCCAGCGTGGACTTGAAGGCAATGTCATGCGGCTCAGCATGCAGCGCTGCCATCGGTGCCAACAGCAGAGCCGTGAAAAACAGGAGCCGCCGCGCAAGGCTCAAAGTTCCGCTAGCTTCAGGGCGCGATACGGCTGCTACCAGAACGTGCGCACTACTCATACTTCACATGAGCCTCCAGTTTCTCGATCTGCACGGCGGATTTCCCGGAGGAGACTCGGACTTCCACTTCATTCACTCCTTGCATCCATGCACTGACTGGCACCGCGCAGTCAATCCGCAGCAGTTGTTGTTTGGGATTTACGGGACGCGGTTTGTAGCCGGAGGTTGGCTGCGGTTTGGGCGAAAATATCTGCGCATCTTTCCATTCAGCGTCACGCTTTGTGACGGGCAGCAGCGTGCCGTTGCAATGAAGCTCGATCACATCGGCCTCGGTGGCCTGAAACAGAATGCAGCGCAGCGTGAGACTGGCCTTCACGCCGCTGGCGGGTGGTGCATCGCTGATGTGCAGAGTGAACTTTGCGGCACGTGCCTCATCGGTGAATGAATGGGGCAGGGGAGCCGTGTCGTTGCGGTTGAAGAAGCCGTCGGCCCAGGGATAGCCACCGCGGCGTTCGACGGCGAAGAACTTGTCCTTACCTGCCATCGTTTGCAGCCTGCCCACCTCATGGTAGGCGGCCTGATGTGAAGGCGGGCCTACTTCAGAACCGGTGATGAGGCAGGCTGCGGCAGTGCCGATGGACCAGTTGAACGTGGCCACGCTGTCGGCCCCGCGTTGCAGGTGATTGGCGAAGACGCCCCGTAAGTACTCGATGGAACCATAGCGATAGCCGTCGGTGGCATGATGATCATCCACGCAGGGCTGAAGCTGCACCCCCTTGCCGACCGCCGCACAAATGCCTTCCACATCGACATCCATCGTGCGTGATCCGAGCGTGAGGACATCCACGAGCTGCAACTCCGCCCAGGTCTTCACATCGAAGCCGTCGGCCTGGCAGCCAGCGAGCGTCTGCGGCACTTTCGCCGCCAGCAGGAGCGGACGTCCGCGCTGCTGCGCGACCTCCAGCAGCATCACCCGAACCATGCGCATGAACTCCGTGACTTGCCCGCGCAGTTCCCACTGATGGCCAACCGGCAGGCAGGGAATGTGTCGGGAGAAATCAATCTGAATGCCGTCGAGGTCATAGCGCGTCACCAGTTCACGCAGGAGTTTCACCTTGTGCTCACGCAGTCCGGCAGCGGTGAGATTCCACATGCCCTGCGGCCACCACGAGGCGGGCACCACCCAGTCGGGGTGCTCGACCTTGAGCGGATGTGGTTGCTTGGAGAGGCCCCCTTCGGGCAGGCACTCCACCTCACTGATGCGGTGATTCCAGAAGACCTCCAGCTTACGGCGGCGGGTTTCATGGATGAGCTGCTCGACCCAGTCCACGCCGTCACTCAGCCACAGCTTGAGCAGCGGATGATCAACGGGCGGCTCGATCTTGCTGGGGTAGGAAGACCCCAGTGGACTGCCGCCGATGTCCCACCAGATGGCGTCAATCTGGGTGCCGGGCTCATCGGCATACGAAAACACGGCATCGCGAAAGGGGGCGAAGGAGGTGTCGCCATTGCGGTTGTGCTTCCAGTAGCTCCACATGGTGTCATTCGCATCGTATTGTACCACGATGCGCCTCCGCCGTTGCTGCATGGCCGCACGATGATCTGCTGGCAATTCCACTGGCTGCATGCTTGCGGCGGCAGACTGAAGCAGGCCCGCGCCAAGCAATGCTCCTGCGCTGGTCTGGAGAAACGTGCGACGGTTTAGAGATGAAGATGCGGCTGCGTGGTTCTTGGGAGAAGTCATGAGGGCAATTGTGCGAGATCGCGTGGAAACAAAGTTCGGATGCCGAAGATCAAGCCGGCAGCTGCCAGGAGGTAAGCCAGTGCGGTGATGGAGAGCAGGCGGTCGATGCCGAGAGTTTGCTTCCACATGCCACCGAAGAGCGTGGCGAAGCCGGAGGTGATGGCACCGCAGAAATTGAGCATGCCCACGGCGGTGGCGCGGGCGGTGGAGGAGACGACATCGAAGGTGGCCGGGAAGATGTTGGCGATGAAGAGTCCGCTGAATAAGCCGAAGCCCGTCGCCGCGATGCGCGTGAGGAGCAGCGAGTCACTGTTCCCCAGCGCATGAATGCAGGGTGCGGAAAGCACGAGGCCGCAGACCATCAGCCAGAAGCGCGCGGTTTTCGTGCGGTGGTACAGCGCATCGGCGATCATGCCGCCACCGATCACCCCGGCAAAAGTCGCAGTTTGCAGGAAGACGGTGGCGTTGAAGGCAGCGTCGGCCTGATTGAGGTGGAACTTGTCGTGCAGAAAGGCCGGGAGCCAGCCATAGAGCAGCCAGAGTCCGAAGACGAACACGGGAAACACCAGGCAGAGCAGCAAGAAGGTGCGTGAGCGCGCGAGGGCGCTGAAAGTGATGCCCGCCGTAGTCGCACCTTGGTCCGCCTGAGGTTCTTCAACGCGACGCAGAAAAGCGCAGTAA